>Ga0265797_10001143_pt1 | contig 47367 bp, 56 predicted proteins | sample P2T30metagenome_FD_192433 | JGI IMG/M metagenome (GOLD analysis project Ga0265797, IMG submission 192433) | Plant litter microbial communities from East Loma Ridge, Irvine, California - P2 T30 | ecosystem: Environmental > Terrestrial > Plant litter > Unclassified | place: USA: California...
TTGCGGGGATGCCAGAAGGAGCGATTGAAGTAGCTAAGGAGGTTTTGGAGGGGCTAAAGGGTGGCAAGGCGAAGGTGCACGAGCAATGATAACATCATAATAGCCAAATGAACACTGCGAACGGATCATCCTTGACGCTCGCATGCTTCTTTGAACAGAAGTCTTGCATGCCGACTCGAAGTCTCCTCTCAGCGTCGCGTCCTGTCTTCCTTCCTCGAGTACCTCACACGAAGTCTGCTTGGCACGCGTTAATGACGCTATCTGATGTAACGACACCATCTCGTGACAGCATGCGACATGCATTTCAGCGCTAGATCGAGCTTTGACAGAGGGCTTGGGTCGTACAGATACTCTGCATATAGCGAAGATCATCATGTATCGCAATCTATCGCTATTTGCGTCACGCGGGAAGAGGTAGGACGACGTGGCTGTGCAGGAACAAGATATCTGAAGCGCTGTGAGCATGCGAGGTGATGGAAAGGACACTGGCATTGACATGTGTTGTTGTTGTTGTTGAAGGAATGTCGTGAGACTGGTGTTCAGATTACCTTTCTACCCCACCTTTACCCGCTCTATCTTGCTCATTAGGAAGGCGTGTGATCTTTTGTGTTCTCCAGCCTCGATACATCGTCTTATCTTTGCTTTTCTTACTCATTCAGACACCTGGTCCTGGAGGACATTGGACGAGTAAGCTCCACGAGTGTATCAAGAAAAGTCTATCTCGAGATTGCGACAATCATGGGTGAAGCGACAATTACCCCACCATCGTCATCGTCACAACGTGCCCCACCCCCGCTACCTAGAACCATAAGTCCAAGTATCACGCTCCAACCACCTCTTTCTAGACGCGGAAAAGGACCCGGACTGGTGCTTGTGTTGGATCACTATGCGGCGAGAGAAGCCAAGGACGGGTGTTTAGATCCACCGCCACTGCAGAAATGGGCCGAGGAGGGGTTTGCAGTCGTGCAGGTATGTTTCGGGAGCGATTGCGACGGAAGCGGAGGGCCAAGTTGATACACGATACTAACGCTGATTACCTGTAGCTGCTAGTCCCTGGCAAAGTTGAAGACGGTGGTGAATTTCCTCTTCAAAAAGCCCTAGAAGCGTTGAAGAACTGCAAGGGATGCGAATTCAGCAATGGTGTTGGACTGATATGTTTGTCAACTCCTTTCTAAGCAATGACGATCACTCGGCGACAAACTGACCATACCCTGCAGCATACCTATCAAGAACTCCATATTACGTTGAAGAAGCCGCCGGTAGCACTCCAGACATCAAAGCTCTTGTCTCCTACGGTGGCGGAAAGTTCACCACCATCGGCTCAACACCACTTCCACCCCAATTGATACACGTAGCGGGGCTGCCAGATACTCGTCGTCGTGAATCGTGTTCACTGGTCCCAGGACCATCTTCAGAAAATACGACACCACTCCCGGAGAACGTTATCAAGTCTTACCGATACGAAGATGCAAAGAAAGAATCCGGATGGATACTTCCAAGCGATGAGAACTACCACAAGCGAAGCGCAGGCATTGCGCACACGAGGAGTTTGACCTTTTTGAAGCCGTTGCTTGGTGGACCATTCTTCGACCTGGAGGCGGTGTGGGAAGAGCATACGAAATTCGAGTTTGGGGAGAGAGATGTTGCGAAAACAATGGCTACAATGGTGGACCAGCCGTATGTCAATCACATACCGACCATGACGTACGTATCCATCCAGCACCATTACTGAGCATCGATACCGTGTCGGAATACGATATGCTAATGACTGGGTAGCGGAGGGGTGGGCCAAGAGCGACTCACAGCCTTTTACACTCACCACTTTGTTTTCAGCAACCCGCCCGATACCGCCCTCTCTCTCGTCTCACGCACCGTAGGCATCGACCGCGTGATTGACGAATTCATCTTCACCCTCACACACACTAGAGAAGTTCCCTGGCTTCTACCTGGTATCCCTCCCACCGGCAGGCCTCTCGCCATCCCCTTCACCAGCGTCGTTGCCATGCGCGGCGATCGACTGTGTCACGAGCATATCAGCTGGGATCATGCGACGGCGCTCAAACAGTTGGGGCTATTGCCGGAGTACGTCCCTTTTCCATTCAAGATGGAGGGAGAGGCCAGACCGGAGGGGAAGAGGTACGAGGTCAAGTTGCCGGTTGTGGGCATGGAGGGGAGTAGGAAGTTGGTGGATGAGAGTTGTGAGGAGAGTAATGCTTTGATGGGTGGTAGATGGCGAGTGGTCGACGACGTTTAATCAGAAACTCTGAAGGGATATGGACGGACAAAGGCATGTCTTGCGGCTCCCAGGCTATGCGCACCATCTCCTGATGGCTGAGATCGTTGTTATCGACCATGTCTCAGTCACGCTGGGAACTCTGGAGATAATCGCCGAACTACGCGAAGTTGCGTGCAAAGCGATGGATCGCAAGTCGTGGTTTCTTCAGAAAAATGTAGAAGCAGTTGGCGTGGAGTGCGCAGATCAATGCTATTCTCGGTGCCGCAACTAGTACTAGCGTCCAGGCGGTGTTTGTAGGGGTGTGCGAACATCCTTCCAGAAAGGTTCCACCATCGTTCATCAGCCAGACATCCTTCCAGAAGTTCACCAAGGAGAGCTAACACTCACTTTTGTCGGCTACTAGCGTTAGCCATGCCACTTCGTAAACCCCATACTAAATCACGTAATGGTTGCTTGCCTTGCAAGAAGAGACATATCAAGGTTTGAGCAAGCTGAGCCCTTGCGCAACTACAGTGCTTACTGATCACGTCAACATAGTGCGGGGAAGAAATACCTACATGCCAGAATTGCATCTTTCGACGAGTAGATTGCGCGTATGGATCAAATGCTAAACCCAGTCGACATGATCTCTCCAGAGCTTCAAGTTCGGAAGCTACCGGATCCCCAACCCGCTTCCCGCTTGAAGAGGCACCATGGCCAGCAGGGAAGCTTCGCGCACATGATACAGCATTGCAATCAACGATTGGTGTTTCGAGACGACAAGAGCTGCAGCTGATGGTCTACTACATAAACAGAACGAGTCGAACCCTAGCACATGATGCCGCAGAATTTGTCGCCTGGACGGAAGCCATCCCAGAAGAGGCTGTGCAGTACGATTTCCTGATGGATGGGCTCTTGGCAATGGCGTCGCTTCATTTCGCATTCTACAATCCGGACTCGCGTAGGCAATACACCGAATTCGCGATACGGTATCAAAACGAGGGATTGCAAAAGTACAACGACACTCTGGGAGATATCAACGAAACAAACTGTACTGCACTTTTTGCTTTCTCCATTCTTATCAATGTCATGGCCATCGCTTTGCCAAATGCAGATCCGAGTTCTGCAAATTCAGCGCATACCGAGAGCCTGATGACCACGCTTGAACTAGGGCAGGGTATAGGAATCATACACTCGAAATCCGTTACCCTCCTTACCAATGGAAAACTGGGATCATTTTTCCGAGCCTCACCAGGAGACTTGGACCCCGACGATGAGACAAAAGCCGCGTTAGACAAGCTTCGTCAACATACAGATAGCCTTCTGCATTCCAATTCCATCGACGAAGAGCGCCATGCTGTCTATGCCTCAGGCATCCGGTGTCTTGCACTCGTTTTCGGATATATGACGAGCTCGAATCATTTGGGGCGCGTCATTGGCTGGCCGGCGATGATCTGGCCAGAGGAACACAGGGAGGCGCTCATGAGGTTGATCCGAAACGGCGATATCATGGCTCTTACTATTTTCATGCATTACGGTGTGCTTTTACTCCATATCCGGCATCTTTGGTGGGGGGCGCGTACGGGGATTAGCCTCATCGAGGACCTGGCGATCTCGGTACATGCTGCAGGTCCTAGTTGGGCTGCGCTGACCGAGTGGCCAAGGGGAGTCGCTAGGCGAATTGAAGATGGTGGGCGAGGCGCTTTCCAGTTTGATGACTCGTTGCCGGGAAGACTCGCGTAACAAGTTTTCCTCGCTGCAGAATCGACTCTCCAATTACATCAAGGACTCTAACTCTCCATATGTACTTGGAATAATTTGGAAGCGATAGGTGACTATACTGGTTCAGATTTCACAGTGGGATGAAGAAGGAGGTGCTTCAAACAAGACCAAGATGACATACAAGGATTGCGCCACGCGAAGGTTCTATTCTAGGCGGTTGTCCCGGCCGTGTAACATCTGCTTTCGCAATCAGGCAGGTCAAAAATAACTATACGAATCCGTCGGTGTAAACAACTCAGCTCAGCGCAGGGAATAAACCGATATTACTCGCCGCACCGCCCTCCCTCGACCCTTGCTCAGCAGCGCTGTGATCTCACTTGGATGAACCCAAGCCATCCAAACCATCGTAGCGAACATGAGTACAGCGTCGAACACGTAGAGGAAGACCTCGTGGGATATGAGATACCCGTCGTTACCCTGCGCATACTCAATGAGTCGGAAGATGCATCGCACGAGAATAAGTAAGCTGGCTACGTAAAGTGCATACAGCTGTCTTTCCCATGGCAACGACTGGGAATATACTTTTGACGTCGGCTGTTGGACCATACGGGCATGGAAGATGACGCCGGTGACGATGAAGAAGCCGAAAAAGAGAAGCTGCACTACTAGGCCAGCAATAATAATCTTCTCTCCGGTATGCACAGCTTCAATGGTGCCACTTGCCATTATACCCCCACCTAGGCCCATGCGTCAGTTCATCGCGTCGATTTAGACCCTGGAGATTGGAAAATACGTACCGGCTCCCTGCATCATGAATGATATTACATCCCCCGTTACGAATAACTTTGTGAGCCATTTCTTGGGTATGAGTGAATGTGACTCGCCGTCGGTCACCAAGATGATGCGGCCGAGCATCATGTAGATGCTTGCCGCGAATAGGGCGGGCGCAACCAGAAGAAGAATAGTCGAGAGTGAGTAGACAGCGACGGACCAATTGGGCGACTCTTGGGCGGAAATGGCTCTCTGTAAAACACACACGTTAGCTTTGTCGTCCTTTTTAGGCAACGATTTCTCGCACGTACTCCAATATACCCGATGACCTCGACTGCGACAAATCGTTAGCCAATCTCTTCACGGCGAACACGAACATCAGGTGTAGCTTACAAACGCCGCCAATAACGAAAGGAATGAAGATCCAAGTCCGGGTTCGCATCATTTGATAAGAGTGCAATGCTGTGATGAGGAAGAATAGGATAATAAAGATGACGGCCGCTGCCATCGAAGGATTGTAGCGGTAAAGCTTGAAATCGACGGTCTCTTCTGCCATGATGATATCGCTAATCGAGAATAATACGAAGAGAAGTGGGTGTTGAAGGTTTGGAAATGTGCAGTAAAGCAAAGCGAACAACGTTTTTTGGAAGTCTATAATTCAAAGTACCTAATCAACCTGTCCTATTTGTAACGTCGTACCAGACCTATCTACACACGTTCCGCAGGCTGAGCCATCTAGTACAGTATTCCACGGTGCGTATGCGTATTATATGATACGCTTATGGGCAATTTCTGCTAGAGTTGCGAAACCGCAGTACATCGTTCGGGTAATTCTGGGCGACCTAGCGATAAGTTTCGGGCTGAAGACCGGGCTAAGGATAGTCGCTACATTAGCGGGTCCACTGCGCATGGGGCGTATGCGTATGCGTGTGCGTATGCGTATCGCCCCACTTGGTACGAAGTACGCAGCGGGTCTTCCCGATGTCATCAGATTTGTGCTTTAGTGTGGTTCATATATGGGATGGCTTTTCGAGGAGACTTTAGGATAACTCTTCGTTGCATAGGTTTAAGGTATGTACAGGTACGACTGGAAGATCATGTCTTGAGGCAATATGCAATCGTTTCAACCATAAGAATGATATTCATAGTTTGCACCGTTGCTTTCCGGACTCCCTTGTTGCTCGTTGTACTTATACATTGGCACACAGTATGATTATCCAAGCTCTCTGTGTGATCTAGTTGTATTTCTACCTCGTACCGTCTTGGAAAATACTGTGATATATCTACACATAGTTGGAAGTGACTCCGATTAGGGATGATGAAGAGAATCCGCCATCTAAGGGACATTGTCTGACGTTGTTACTACGTGATGTCTGAGACAACGTGATACAGCATTATCTAGCTAGCATTCGTCGACAAAGTCCTCTAGAGCACTATGAGTCGCATAGAAAGCTCCCTTTGGTTTGTAGTTCTCATCAAACATGAGCGGCTTTGCGCCTGGCACCCAAGTATAAGCATGCTTATCAGTAAAGCCCCAGAAACTGATATCGGTGATTCCTGCCTCCAAAGCCTCCTTGATGACGGCACCATAGATTTGAGTCTCGAGTGTTTTATTGAGTGTGTGCACGTCCATTTCGGCGATCTCGACTTGCAGCCCAAGCGCTTTGTAGAAACGAACCATGTCGGTTATCACGCCGGGTACCGGAGCCACTTCGGTGATGTGCATTTGCAGGGCAACTCCATCGATTGGAACGCCGTCTGCAACGAGTCCAGAAACCAGATCTTGAAGCTCTTGACGCTTGCCAGGAAGCACTTCTACTTGGTTTTCGTTGATGTATAACTTGGCTCTAGGGGACGCAGCCCGTGCGATGCGGAAGGCTTCGTTGATGTAGCCTGAACCAAGTTGTCTGGAGAAGTCATTCGCATTCAACCCTCCACCCATAGTCTTAAGAGCCTCAGTGACCACGTCCCATCGGTCGATTCGTCCTTCGTACCGATGCATGATAGCTTCGAAATGAGTCGTCATCGCGGCACGCAACGCTTCGGGATTGGTGATGTTGACTACAAAGTCGGGATTGCAGCAGCTCGAGATGAGTCCGTGCCCTTTGACCAACATGTCATGTTCGTTGGCGAAGTCAACGAGACGGTCGATGGGATCCCAGTTGTAGTGGCCTGGTGAAGGGTTGATGAAAGACCATTTCATCTCGTTCTCAGGATGCAAGCTGTTGAATTGCTCAGCGAGAACAGCCGCGAAGACAGGATCTTCAAGGTATGTCGGGTTGATAGCTCCAGATCCGATTGTGATGTTCTTCTTATGCGCCTCTTCTCTCAGCGATGTAGTGCCGGTGCTGGGGATTGCGATGCTAGCTTTGACGGCGGTAAGGAGTAACAGAGTGGTTGTCATGGTACCAAGAACTTTGAAATTTGTGCTGAAAGCCATTTTGCTAAGTTCGCGTCGTTCGTATTGTTCGCGCTGCTTGTTTTTCGGTGCTATGTGCCAACTGTATCGGAAGGCTTGAACGATTTATATATGAATGGAACACGAGTCTTGCCATGCTGCAGCCATGACATGGCTCATCCGCTGGAGTATCTTAAGGTCGGAGAATAGTACTATACTCGTGGACGGCACTTGCCAGACAACGATAGTGTACCTAGAAGGACATAGCGTACCTAGAATGGCGACAGTTGCGACCTTCTCGAGGTCGTGCGTGGTGTTACACAGCCACTGAGCGACTGTAGTATGTGTATGGGGATAATCCTACGTGTTAGGTCTACCAACCTAAGCTAAGGTAGGATGAGACCCATATATACCCGGCATTTGCCATTCTTGGCATCACGTGACAGCAGCGTTGGCCGAGTTGTGCAGCTAGTACATGGTCAACCATACTAACAAGCCTGGTAGCTTTCCATCGGCAACCAAAATTGACTTTGGCAAGCTGGTGCTGATTGGCTGAAATCGGGATAGCGGCGGCGGTCACTGCTCGGTGACGCAACACACCCCTGCAAAAGCTGTGCTCAGCTCCAGACAACGCCAGTGCACATGCCTTCTAAACAAATACGCATACGCAGACGCATAATACATTTTAGTGCTTTCTTTAGAAACCGTCTGATATGTCTCGTCACTTTTTTCGGCAGGCCATCCACTATCATTACTTCTTACTTACACCCTGAATATTCCTCATCGACACCATGGAACCGGAAAAAAGGCTTTCGAATTTCGCCGAGCTACCCGGTGATATACCGATAGATCACACGTCGAAAGGCCATGAAAGTACAGAGATGAATCGTGATCGAAAGGCTATAAGTCGAAAGCCTATAAATCGCAGCAGTTACCAGGAATCTTCTTCGACCAACCCATCAGCGGACGCACCCGATGATGGAAAGCTCAAAACCGGCAGTAAGACTCACAATTCCTCGATTCAGCTGATTTGAAACTCATGTTTTCTAGGCGATGGGCGCATCAACATCGATCTGAATTCGAAAGCTGTGAGGACGCTTTCGCTTCTCTACGGTGATGCTCTTAACGACATCCCGGAAGATGCGCCACCAGAGTATTCAGAATTCCCAGTTGGGCCGGATCGCTATAAGTCGTGGCCTGTTAAGCTAAACATCGTCATCCAAGTTGTAGGCAGTCGAGGAGATGTGCAGCCTTTCATCGCGCTTGGTGACGAGCTTCGGCGGTATGGCCACCGAGTGAGGCTAGCGACCCATGACATGTTCCAAGATCTCGTGCGAGGCTCCGGTTCTGGACTAGAATTCTATCCAATCGGCGGTAATCCTTCAGAATTGATGGCTTACATGGTCAAAAACCCTGGACTGATTCCTAGTCTCGAGAGTGTGCGAGCTGGTGAGATCAAGAAGAAACAGTTGATGGTCAGGGAGATGTTGGAAGGGTTCTGGAGGTCATGCATCGCACCAGACATGATGAGCCATGAGCCATTCGTGGCAGATGCTATCATTGCCAACCCGCCAAGCTTTGCACATGTGCACTGCGCACAAGCTCTTGGAGTTCCCGTTCACATGATGTTCACTATGCCATGGACAAGTACGCGAGCATTTCCACACCCACTAGCGAATCTGAAAAACGCCGAGGGAAAACAAAGTGCTGCAAATTATCTATCATATGGAGTTGTCGATTGGCTAACATGGCAAGGGTAAGTTGTTCATACAAAGTCGACATAGCATTCCTCGTTGCACAAATTAGACGATACTGACCTGGAATCTAGACTTGGTGATGTTATCAACCAATGGCGCCAGACGCTAGACTTGGAGGAGGTGGGGATGTTCGATGGCCCTAGTCTTGCGAATACACTGAGCATCCCCATGACTTACTGCTGGTCTCCGGCTCTTGTACCGAAACCCTTTGACTGGCCGGGCCACATAGACGTCTGCGGTTTCTTCTTCCGGGATCCTCCTCGGTACGAGCCACCAGCTGACATTCGTTCCTTTATTGAGAGTGGACCGCCACCTGTCTACATAGGCTTCGGCAGCATCGTTCTTGAAGACCCTCAAAGAATTACCGCAGTCATATTAGAGGCTGTGAGGGCGAACGGATTTCGTGCTATCGTGTCCAAGGGATGGTCGAAGTTAGGAGATCACGGAGAGTCTCATGGAGATATCATCTTCATTGGTGATTGTCCACACGAGTGGCTGTTTCAACATGTGGCCGCAGTGGTACATCATGGTGGTGCTGGGACGACTGCATGTGGTTTGCTGAACGGCAAGCCCACGACTATCGTGCCATTCTTCGGAGAGTAAGTCAGAAAGTCCACTCCGTTGAGTCGGCCGATATGCTAATAAGTCGATAGTCAACCATTTTGGGGCCAGATGGTAGCTGCTGCTGGTGCTGGTCCGATGCCTATTCCTCAGCGGGACATAACTGCCGAAAGCCTGTCTCAAGCGATCAGATTTTGTTTGTCACCTGAAGCAGCGAGCGCAGCTGCAGTCATTGCACAGAAGATGCAATCCGAGAGAGGCGTCGAAGCTGCAGTTATGTCTTTCCATCGGAATCTCCCCATCAAAGACATGTCTTGCGATGTACTACCACACCTTCCGGCAACTTTCGGTTTCTACAAAAAAGGGCACAAATGGAAGCTTTCTTCCTTGGCGACAGAAGTTATGGCACGAAAACTTCCCAAAGATGCCAAAAACCTAAAGTTGTATGTATCGCTCTTATCATTTCGTGCTTGATGAGTATTTTCTGCATTCGATCGCTAATCTGTATACAGATACGAGAGCAAACCCATTACTATAGAGCCTCGTCGATGGGATCCCATCTCAGGGGGAGCGTCTGCAGTGCTTGCCACTTCGTTCGATCTTGCGTCATGCGTTACAGGAGTTTTCACGAAACCAATAACGGAGTATCGAGACGATCGCGACCGACGTGCATATGAAGAATCAAAGCTAGAAGCTTCGACAGCGTCCAATACCGGTACCAACCATATCGACCAATCGGCACCAATGTCTGACAGCGCAAGTGCTGAGACATCAGCAAACAGTGTTGTTCCGAAACGTAAAGCTATCTCAGCAGGTCAACTGGCAGGCGCGTCCGGAGCGAGCATTGGCATGTTTGCTCCAAAAGCCCTAAAGGGTATGATGGTCGACATTCCTCTCGCGATTACCGATGGACTCAAGAATGTGCCTCGACTCTACGGCGAAACGCCTCGTGACCACGGACCTGTGACAGGTTTCACGAGTGGCGCAGCTGTTGCAGGCAAGACCTTCGCGTGGGGCTTCATGGAAGGTGTCAGTGACATTGTTGTAAAGCCGTACCAAGGTGCTCGAGAGGAAGGCTTTACAGGCGCTGCAAAAGGCGTGGGCAAAGGAATGTCTAGCATGGTCACAAAGACCGGTGCTGGCATGTTCGGTCTCCTTGGGTATACAAGCCAAGGTATCGCGAAAAGCTTAAGATCGACAGTCCACATGAAGACCAGAAAAAGCATTGCTGAAGCGAGACATGCAGAGGGAAGGTGGTTAGTCGAGAACGACAAACATAACACGGAAGAGGCTGAAAAGACCATCACGCGTTTGCTAGCACGGAAAGGGGATAAGTGATGAGAACGGAACATGGTATTAGCAGGAGAGCGTCTTTGTGAAAGCGATTAAAACAATTCAACGTAGATATTGGAGCGACTATGTCGTTACAGAATATATAGAGAATTAGGTGATTGCGCCAGCTGTCAGTGCAGAAAGGAATCGACGACTGCTTAATGGTGGTCGGTAGAGCCTAGAAACTCCAACATACCAGGTGTAAGACGTAGCTACTTTGGACTGAAGTGGTGAAGCTCTGAGTCTTTGGTCCGGTTGGGAAATCTTGCGGAAGGAGAACCACGGTTCAGTATCGGGAAGGAAGCACTTGAACCACACCACGAAAGTTCTTGACTACGCAAATCTACTTCTAATCCTGCCACATACAACACTGCATCACTCGAGAAAGCGCGCATGCAAAGAACGATACGCACGCACGCGCACGCACACACGCACACACTGATACGTACACTTCGCACACGTTCCAGCATGACATCTCCGCAGCAACCACCTCAGCCTTCGTGCGACCCTCAAGATCCCGCGACATACCAACGACTAGGGATCCCCGTACCACGTTTACTTAGGGTTCGAGAGCTGCAAGCCTACAATGATTGGGTGGAAGATGGCGGACTGGACAAAATCGCGTTAGCGGCCGACAATGAAGATGACAAGGAGAAAGCGAAGATAGGAGAGAAGCTGCAAGGCAGCGAAGCAGAGAGAATAGATGATGAAAACCCTTATTAAAAGTACTCCCTCCTACTACAAAACAGCAAATGAGCAGCTATACAGATACAGATAGAGAGCCTAGAAGGATACAATGCTACTAATTTCTATGAGTTTTCTTATCAAGAGGCAATGTCAGCTGTAAGCATTGTAGACCTGCTCTCCATCAACCACGGACGGGTTGACCAGCGCAAAACAAAACGACAGCCACTTTCGCATCGCACCTGCTATAGTACCATGAAACTTTCTATCAAATCGCAGAACTCGTCACTGTGAACGAGTTCGATGCAGCGAAAGACGCGTCTGTAAAGATCTGGGAGGCTTCCGACTGATGAGAAGGAGCCATGTCGTGTATTGTTATCGGTACCTTCCACGGCCACTAGCGTGACATCTACAAAGTCAGAACCGTCCGTAGCATCCATCCATCACTTCTGCACTCCAAAACCGACTACACCGATCTTTTAAGCCTCCAATACATCCTCGCCGCGAACCTTCCCACGGCCAAAAGTGCATGGGAAGATTACATGCAGCGATGCGACCGACTCCTTGAGAAAGCCGATCCAAATACAAGATGGGATCTGGCTACAAAACAGTTGAGTAAGAGCAACGGAAAGCTCTTGGGCGATAAAAAGCCTGAATGGAACGACGAGCTACCAAGGTGGCTCTGGGACCAAGGCGTCGGCCTATGCACTGCGTTCGCCATCGCAGCAAACCAGTCGTCAAAGATCGACGCGACATACAACGAATACAACGGCAAACATAGAAACGCGACCAAGATCGACATCGCGAACAACTCTGCGATCATCCTCGACCCCGGTCGAGGAGAAGCCTTCCACGTCATTATCCTCCACCGCACACCTGTCAAAGACAGCCACGGCACGTTCGGTGCAGTCACCATGTTCTCCGGGTTGCATCGAGCATGGAGGCTACAAGAGCCCTCGATCCCCGGATATGTCTTCATCCGGTATATTGTCTTTGGCGGGGGTAGTAGGGAACAGAAGGAGACTTGCCATGATGCCGTCTCCAGACACTTGAAGACACTCCAAGCTGCAGGAGATGTGAGAGACCGCGTTCTCTCTCAGGTCCTTGAGACATTCGCGCAGGCAACGTAACTTTGGGGAAACCCGATGTTGTCATTTCGTGCAGAAGTTCTCGACGATGGCAAGGTGCTTTGCGCATAGCCGAGTTCTAGATATGAGATAGACTACACAACAATGTAATCCACACGCTGACTTCATCCCGCTTCCACTAACGACCATTGACGTGACACTGATGTAAGATCGCCGGTGATATTGCCAGGTGGTCTTACGCTGCAAAACTTCGGCATCGGATTTCCTTCCCGAAATAGAGAAAGGGCACCAGCCACCTTCACTACCCCCTTATCGTAGGTGTGGCACACCTACTCAGCATAAAACTCTGCTACTCCCCTGCACAAGACTTCCGACTCCTCTTCCACAATCGCTCATTCCGCCGACCATTCATGACGCCAGTATGTTGAACCGGAGAAGCACCGAATCCGGCTTCGCGTCTCACGTGATGCAGACACAGGATGAGATGTGAGCAAAACCAGCCTGTTGCGAATCAGTCGAAGTGATGAATCTGACAAGCCATCCCAGCTCTCAGTGCAATACCATCAACTCACCACTCCTACGTCTCCCAGCTGAAATCCGCAACATGATTTGGACCTTTGCCCTGGACAATGGCCAAGACATCGAACTGCTTCGCCACTCTGAACTTCGCTTTCCACACACGCTCCAGAATTTTCTGAGTCTCCTCTTCGTCTGCCGGCAGATCCACGCAGAGACAGCTCTTCTTCCCTATGAGCTCAAGACCTTCAGTATGCTTAGCCCTGGTAGAAGTTCTCTCGTCAAGTTTATCGAGCAGAGGACCGTCGTGCAGAGGGAGGTAATGGCGGGTGTAAAGTGGTCGTGGTATGGGTCTGCGCCGGAGATGCACTCTGCGGTAGAGTGGTTAAGGATGAGTAGGATTCGTAAAGACAGTTGGTGATAGCCTAGCGGATATGTCGGGAAAAGAACTACGTTATGTCTCCATTGCGAATTGGGCAGTGTATTGTCGCTTCAAGGGCGACAAGGAAGGCATGAAGTGATCGTTGGTAACCTGGTGTTATGGCCATGCGCACTACGTTCAACACTGTCTTGTTAGGCAGCGCAGTTCTCCCAGCCTTCGAAGTTGGCAGCATACCACCTATTCTTGTTTGGGTTCACAGAGGTTTTGAGCGAGTTTTGTTCGGCGACGGGGTATGACATAGTAGTTATTCAAGTGTTTTGTAGGATGAATTATAAGATTCTCAGTCTGCTATTGTCAATAGCGCTCGGTGTTCCAGAAAGTTGATATACTCCAAGTCGATATCACGACCTAGCAGTATCTATCAGGTTGGCTTGACCAACGCTGGCAAGACCGCCGCATACGCTGCCGTCGCAGCCAATAAATTGACTGGATCCGTCTTCGCAAAAAGCGCTACACCAACCGCAAACAGCAGTATCGACGTCGGGATGACCGCCAACGTCTTCGTCTTCTCATCCCCCACAAGCAATATCAGCATCGGGATAACAATGATCATGCCGCCGACGAACGCAGAAGCAAATCGTTTCCACCCTAAAACGAGCTCTTCTCTTCGCTGTTCACTTGCGAACGCATGCGCGCGAGTTGTGCCTAGACTTTGTCCGAGCGCATTGCTGTGCTCCATGAGCTTCGGGTCGAAGGATCCGAGGAGATCCGCATCGCGGAACAGGCTGCGGTGAGTGCTCGGAACGGTGAGGTTGAGGTCCGAAATCAATGCGCCTTGGAGCTTGGAGCCGCTGCCATTGTCAATACGAGACGCTGCGATGTCCTTCACGAATTGGGTAGACCAGCGGTTGGCGTGGATGAACTCGAAGTCACGGAGCGCGTTGGCTGGGTGGGGTGTTAGGTAAGCAGGTCAGTGCTGTTAGCGTCAAGGATGACGTACTATACTCATGCAAGGTTCCTCGCTTGCGACTCAATTGTTCATCTGTAATATTCTCCCCCTCGACCTTTTAAATCTCTCGAGCGAGCTGTCGCTGCAAATCGTAGAGTGTAACGGTGTATAAAGGCCGGAAGTCGATAACGGAGATGTCGCCTGCGACCCAGTGTCTTGCGGCACCCCGCAAGAAGCGGGTTAGACGCTCATGATAAGAAAGTTCAGCCAGACCATCGAGACAATTTCCATGAATAGCTTCTTCATCCTTGCTGCCGCTGCTTATGGAAGAGGAAACAGTGGCTGGCATTGTCGCATTGGACCCCAAAGTCGTGGAAAAGCCAACCGGTTTATTGTCCTAACAGAGGACACCTACCGTCATCTACTACCACATCGCTACGCCCAAAGTCTGACCGCCATGGGAGGACAACTTGGGCATATACTTTCCGGTCAGCGCAGTCATGCTTCTCAGCTGATGCCTGTTTGGGGTCCTTCTGCTGAGAGCTGCACTTTGCGATGCGCACGTGCAATATCGCGGAGCTTCGAGATTGGCGAGCCTCGTTGGGGGGCTGAGCCTGCAATGCAGCCACATCCCATAGCCGCCTGCCTTCGCTTCAACCCGTCTACTCAAGCGCATGGTGGCTGCACGACCCCGCAATGACCACAAATCAGAACCAATGTATCTGTGGGGCGCTCTATCTTGTAGAGAATGTCCGGAAATGTGGCCTACCTTGCATCATGGCGCTTGCGTTGCCTAGTTTTCAGCCTCATCGCACACATGCCTCCAGGCAAAGATAAGAACAAGAAAGATGCCTGGCGTGAAGGCTGCCTGATTGTCCCCAGATGAGTGTACAAACTCAGATCTGATTGTCTCATCACTATCTTTAGCCAATAGTCGACCTTGTAATCATGCTGTCTCAGGAACGTATGTCAGGCCAGCTGAAAGGCCAGGAATATGTCTCTCGTATGTTCCGAGGTGCCTCACGTGTTTTCCGACTCTGACCTTCAGCGTAGAAAACGCCATGGCATCGGCTGCCAGCTCGACTGCGCAGGGCACTACTGCGGAACACACCAATGTAACCGTCTCGGCTCTGAATGACTCCATCGCAAATGGTTTGGCTGCGGGTGCCTCGAAAGCGCAAGACTCGGATGCTGACAGCTTGATGGATGCTACCGAGATGGCCATCGAGAATCTAGCCTCAGCGATCGACAAAGCGTCTTGCGCAAACTCCAAGAATGAGGCATTTCTGCCCGTTGATAAGATAGCCGGTTTTGTAAAAGCGAAGAGAATCAGACGCATCGTCGGGCACACTCAATTCTTCGATAACATGGAAGATCTCATCAGATTCGTCCAAGAGGATGCGCAGCGATTGTTCCTCACCCTCGTGATGATGGAGAGCGATGCGCTGGAACAAGAGCTCAAATACTTCCAAGACATGGGGTTCGATGATAGTGTGTTACCAATTCGGTTTGACCACCGGAATCAATCAGCATACAGCCTACTAGACCCCTCTAGTGCCACACGATACCCGTTTCCCACCAAGTGGAAACGAAACCAAAAGGTTTCGTTCGAAGAATACCAACGGCGGTTCACTGCTCCAGTCTTTGGCTCACCGAATACTTTCCATCATTTTATTCCAGAAGGGCAACGACTACCCTATCTGGAAGTCGCTCCGAACCCTACGAGCAGCGGTTACTTTGGAGAGGTGTCCAAAAACATCATTCACGCCAAGCATATCCATCCGTCGATAGAGCTCCCTGTCATGATCTGGACTTCAAAGAATCCTGTTGAGGGCGAAGAACTCATACAGGTAGACGCCATAGCAGTGGCAGTCAAGAAGACGAAACAAGGCGAGGACGATCCCAACTACAGCCGCGCGAAGTTCTTCGACAAAGAAGTCGGCAATCTAAAACGGCTGCGTGAATACGACTCACCACACCTGATCAAACCAATCTCTGCATATAAAAATGGCCAGGACAGATGCCTGATGTTTCCCTGGGCAGAAGGAGGCAATCTGGGTGGCTATTGGAAGGACTTCCCGCTGCAGGCCAGAAACCGAAGCCATGTTCTCTGGCAGCTTCGTCAATTTGAGGGTATCTGTTCCGCTCTAACGGAACTTCACAACCGCAACGTTAGACATGGAGATCTCAAGCCCGAAAACATTCTTTGGTTTGACCCAAAGAACGACGGAGGAATCTTGCAAATTGCAGACCTGGGTCTCGCCACTTTCCACAAGAAGGAAGAAGACACAAGGAACCGCCAAGGGCACCCTACTCAGACACCTTCTGGCACGTCTCGATACGAGCCGCCGGAGATGGATGAAAAGCGCAATTCACAGGACCCCCGATCACGCCAGTATGATATTTGGTCTCTAGGATGCATCGTTTTCGAACTTCTCTTGTGGCTTGCTTATGGTCCGAGTGACATCACGATCTTCAGAAACAACACGCCTTACTTCTGGCAGAAGCACCACAGGCGTGGGAAGAACGAATATGTAGTCCACGAATATGTTGTTGCGATTATGGAAACACTGGATCGCGACTTGGAGCCTGGTACAGCGTACAAGGACCTGCTCGACCTTGTTCGAAACAGACTGCTCGTCATCAAATACTCTGCGAATTACGATGATGTACCAGACGATTGTCGAGAGGGTGCGACCAAGGTGCACGAGTGCTTTGCGAAGATTGTGCAGGGGTGTGAGTTAACTAGTGCTTACCTGAAACCTCTCACAGAAAAGCTCAGATACCCTGAGGCTGAGCTGGACGGAAAGGCAACTCACTGGAACGGAATTCAACGCAATGAAGTCCACGAAAAGGATGGTAATCTCGCGGTGCCTGGGCAGCATTCAAATGTTCAGCATGCTTTACATTCGAACCAAATGCCGGAAGACATCGCGCATACAACTCAACCAGATATACCTGACCCGGGCCAAGTCATCCCTGGGATTGCAATTCGTGCTGCAACTATGGATTTAAATAGCGGTAGTTTGACACCTCAGACGTCACAAGTATCCAACCATCATGAAGTATGTTTACCCTGAATCCTTGTATCAAAGACAATCGAAGAAGACGCACTAACGCGAATGCAACAGTATGTTAGCAACACTGGTTCTCAAGAACGATTGAAGGGACGCTGATCAACTCCGATGCAGAATGTTAGTGATCGTCCCTCTCCACTCACCCATGTTCGTTGACGAAGTAACACCAACTCATGACAGATGGTAAGCATATGATGGCATATCTTTTGGACACGCTAACCATTCACAGTTTGTAAGTGCCCATGAATTCAGTGGACGATCAAGATAGTGACCCTTAGTCAAAGAAACCAAGTAACCTCAACGACGACTGGACGTCTTCTCCAGACAACGGTTTTGCCGCTGGTTATTTCGATATCGTAGGCTGGCACCGAGCCAGACCAACACCAAACAAGGCACTTTCGAAGTCTTGCGGACACTTTTACTCTAGGGAGGCAGTGAACTTGTTCAACACAGTATGTGACCTTGCAGTACTGCACGAGAATGCAAAAACATGCGGTTTGTGTGGCATGCTGCAGGATGCCTTGACTCGTAAGAATTTGAGGCCGCCATTAAGAGTGGTCAACCTACGTAGCGACTCTGCACACGTAGGTCTCAAAGACGGGCCTAATCTTCTTTCTCTGTATTGCGAACCCGGTGAGATATCTTCTAGCTAGTGTTGTTATACGTACTGACTCACCATGTAGAACAAGATGTACAGGTTCCCAGTGGTGCACAGCTGGGTCTGACACAGCTCTTCAATCCAAACACGTCCGAGTTCTTTGCACTTCTAAATGAATGGATCCGAGTATGTGACTCAGATCATATTATCTGTCAGCATGACGACGATGCACTCACTATGCCTACTCGACTCATAGATGTGAGCGATCACATGCGCCTCATTGAGACAGCAACAATCGAACCATCCCGATACGTCGCCTTGAGTCATTGTTGGGGACCTCTGCAAAAACACGAAAGGTTCTGTACCTACAACTGGAATGTCGCGCAACGCAAGGCAGCCATCGAATTCGATGCTCTACCACGTACATTTCGCGATGCTGTCACTGTGACGCGGGGTCTCTCGGTTAAATACATCTGGATTGACTCGCTGTGCATCATTCAAGACGATGAAGATGATTGGCAGAGTGAGGCAAGCAAGATGGAACAGGTTTTCAGCGCTGCATATTGCACTATCGGCGCAAGCGCCGCCAAATCATCGCTGCAGGGGTTTCTTGCAGATCGAATTCCCCGATCTGTAGTGAAAGTACCGAATGATGTATCGAGGTCCATATATGCTTGTGTTGATATCGACGACTTTCAAAGCGACGTGGAGCTTTCGCCACTCAACAGCCGAGGCTGGGTTTTGCAGGAGAGGGCGCTGTCACGTCGCACCATCTTTTTCACGTCCACACAGGTGTACTGGGAATGCGGTGCTGGCATACATTGTGAGACGTTGGCCGTTCTCAAGAAGTAAGTCCGCTCTCCTGGTGTTATCCTCCAGCCTCCCAGCTAATGTTCGATCCAGTCCTAAGGTTACTGCTCTACTCGGTGATGCAAACTTTCCGACATCCGCCGTCAGCCACTACAAAGATGGCAGGCAGCTACTTATACAAGATCTGTATGAACGATACTCAGGCTTAGCATTCACCATGCCTGCCGATCGATCCATCGCGATACTAGGTCTGCAAGAGCGGCTCTCACGTGCATTCAATACCAAAGCAGCTCACGGACTCTTCGATGCATATTTCGCCCGAGGCCTGCTTTGGAAGCGTCGCCATTGGCAGCGCTTGGAGCGCATCGTCCAACCACCAGGTCGCCGGGTTCCTAGCTGGTCATCCCTCTCAAAGCATGGCAGCATACAATACATGGACGCAACGAATGAATTGAGATTTGAGAACGTTTCCTGGGCCACTGACGACTTTCGAAATCCCTTCATAACCCGGAAAGAACCCGTCAAGGACAACGACATAGTAGCGTTTTCGGGACGAGCAAGGAAGATGATGGTCTCAAAGCTAGATATGCTGACTAACGTCACATTCGATGGGGATGAGGAATTTGAGGTGGACAATCTCCGGTGCGTTGTTATTGGAAGAGACAAAGATAATGGCGCGGAAGTGAGTTCGAAGAACCACGTGTTGGTGATACATCAATCACACGATTCTTTGGGACTTTCATGGCAAAGAGTAGGAGTTGCTTCGCTCGATCGTATCGTTCTTGAAGAAGATGGAATCTGGGTGGATATCTATTAGCAGTTCGCCTATCAATTTATACGTGGACACTCAAACAATTTCTTAAACGTCTGTGTCTATCATGATCTGGGTATCGGATTGATTGGCGTAACCGACCAAAATGGGAGGCTGTTATCTAAAACGGCCACATACTACAAACTTTGCGGATAAGAAAGTGCCATGATACAACGAAATGTGAGGCCAAGACATGAAAGTTCCTGGCTTCAATAACAACAGACTATGAATTCTTAATCGCTGCTCTGTTCCCTTCCGACTATCGTTCTATCCAGCAACCCTCACTGATGCGGCAGCCTCGCACTGCATAATATATTCTGCGCCATCTTGAAATCTGCCAATCTCTGCTGATATGTCGGAGGTTCGATGGTGTACCTTCCTCGCTCTTCCCCATCGTCTGAGAGCACGTCTTGTTTCTGCATCCCTTCATTAGCGAAGTCTTCCATTCGAAGAGATACACCTACGTCTTCGTCTTCATGTATCCGTATGTCGACGTAAATGATGTATATGTTCTTTCGCAATGAAACGCGGAATTTGTCTTTTCCCACCCTTGCCGCAAGGCTCCTCGAAAGATCCCGAGGATGAATGCGATCTGTATGCTCCGTATACACTGTTACACTTTGATCCTGGCGTACTGGTCTCAGCTGGCAATTGGACATTGTATTGCACTACAGTTGGAAGCAAGCAAGAATGGTTTGAAAGCAGCAAGGCTAGATTTGAACTGAAGAAACAAAGAACGAGGATATGCCAAGTGACTGCGATAATAAAAGTCCTCCCATGCGCACTTTGGATGACACTTACTTGTTGCAGGCTTCGGTCTCGGCAGACAATGAGGGGTTCAGCTGATCGCGTCATGCTAAAATAGGGCGCTAACTGAGACTGCCAACAAGATGGCTGTGCTGGAACGTGGCTGTATGCACCACATATTGGGGGCGTAAAGAGGCTTGCGCGATTCAAGCGAATCACTCCCTTGCCTTGGGCAGGCAACAAAATAGCCATTATACTATTTGGGAGTGATCCCGTGCCTAGAGAAGTAAGGCAGGAGTGAATGCGCAAGTGAGTCAGGCGATCCTGCCGCATGGTCCGCCCCCAAGATGACTTCAGAACATCCATCTCAAACATCTCAGATGTCCACAATCTCCATTTCTTGAGATTTACACCTCGTGCTGTATTCCTCGCGAACTCTTTTCATCTGCACTATTGAGAGCGCTTGTGGCTTCGTCCGAACATGAACATCAATCGCCTCTCCCAACCGCTCGCTTCGGGCCTAACACAGATGGCAACTGACCGTCTCAACGCTGAAATAACGTCATTGTTTTCTCACTGATACATACTCAGTAGGTGCAAATGTCCCCTGAAAGATTTTTCAGGGCACTGTGCCCTCTTTATGATTGTTCAGGCGGCTCTAGATCGACGATGTGGGGGCGGTGCTGCTTCTCAGCCTCGCGCCACCAAATGCATTGGCTTGGCCCCCAATGCCAATCATGTCCAGGATAGGGATGTAGCTGTTCTCACGGACCTCTCGTTCCGCACACCTTCCCGTGGTGAACGGGAGGCTGAACAGAGTGTGATGGGTCGGATATGCACGAGGGTCAAGCCGACTGATAGGCTTAAAGACTAAGTCCAGTGTCTGGCAAGAGACGCGCTCCCCTTGATGCGCCGTCTCAACGCTGTGGCATCTTTCACGAATGCCTCCATTCTTTCTGGAGATGATCGAAGTTTCTTAGCGCTATGCAAACATACGAGACGCTGGCAGTGGAGCATCCCCATCGAGCTACGCATACCCTTCTGGCCAATGAACGCCCCGATGTGTTGCGACCGCGTTCCCGGCCACCAGGGAAACCACATACAGGTCCGAATTTCATCAATGCTCGCTACAACACCGAAGAGCATCTTCATGATAGCCCACCTATCATCATTGGTGATGATAAAGGACGGACTCGCCCTGCTCATGATGGCGACTACATAGGGAGACCTTTGACTGGTTCGGAAAGTAGAGGAAGCGAAGAAGAGTCTTCGATACACAGGGTCGACGATCTAGGTTTTGAGGCCGCTGCTGCCCTTTTCTCAACAATTCCTCGCGGAACCAGCGATTGCGATTCGGTACTTTCCAGCCCCATCGAGGATATATTCCGAGAGCGCAAGCTCAATCACGTGTTTCGCTCGCAGGTGTCACCAAAACCCGTATCTTTCCAGCATCGCCTCCAACGGAGAATCGAGCGAGCTCTGGTTTGCAGTGCACCCGACAAGCAAGATTATCTGCCCCTGGATAGATTTGAGTCGATATTCGATACCAGGTCGATTGCTCTGCTTTTGCAAGAAGCATGCCACTTGGAAACAGACGAAGAGTTGAGAGATAAGTTTGCAAAGATAGTAGATTTCGAGACGGGTAGAAGTCGGCGACGAATCTTGGGCGTCTTGGTCTTCATGTCGCGCGTTAACTATATCGACAACTTCATACAAGAAGACATCTGGGACATTCACCTCCCGCTCGAGCGTTCAGCAAGTATTCTCAACAAACGTGTTCGAACCCGCAACTCAGAGAGAGCACTTCTTTTGGAAAACTGGAGTAGGGATGAGATTGAGCTCTTCTTTATTTATCAGAAGATGTTCTTCGTACCATTTTTCGACATCAAAGAACACCGATTGTGTTCCTACGACCTAGGGTCAGACATCAGGCTACCTTGGAAGTCGTTCGAGCACAAGACTAGTGGGGGCTTTGGTGCTATACACAAGGTTGAGATACACTCATGTCACCATAACTTTGCAAGGTCCAATGTTAGTCCATCTTTTCTGTCCATCCTCCTGGTCAAGACTAATTTTGCAGTCTGGAATCAATTCGGTATTCGCTTTGAAGGCTATAGAAGCAGAGGATCACAAGGCTTATAAAGAAGAACTTTCTGCACTCGAGAAGACCTGCGCGCGAGTTCAGGAAGAAAAGCACCTCATCAAGCTTTTGCTGACGTTCCGACATGGTGATAAATTCTATCTGCTCTTCGAATGGGCCGACGGAAACCTTGATGAATTTTGGAGAACGCACTCGCCTGGACCGCGCACGAGCATGCGTGAGAGATGGGCTGCCCAGCAATGTCTTGGGCTCACAAGAGCAGTCAGCCGGATTCATGGGCTTACCACATGGCAGAAGAGGGAAAGGTCGTCTTCGGCAGGGTCACTCATGGAAGCTGAGCGAGATTGGGGAAGGCATGGTGACATCAAACCTGAGAACATCTTGTGGTTTGAAGAATATGGAAACGATCACAACCTTCTTGTGATGTCCGATCTTGGTCTCACGCGCTACCATTCCCAATTCTCGAAGTCCATCGTTCCGCGCTCACATATCGATGGGCATAGTTGGGCTTATCGACCACCAGAGTTAGATATGGATGAGAGAATTTCTCAGAAGTACGACATTTGGTCTTTGGGATGCGTTTTCCTAGAGTTCTGCGTTTGGTACTTGCAAGGCCATGAAGAAGTTGAACTTTTTAGTTTTCAGAGGATAGACGAAGATCTGCCAACTTATGAAGGAGTAGAGATCGAGAAGTTCTTCAACATCGAGAAAACAGAGGATGGACACAGGGAGTCGCATGTGAAGAGCGCAGTGAAAGAGGTGAGACTACTGGAAGTAACCGGAATTTTGAGCTAACACTTTACAGCGACTGAGAACCTTGAAGGGTCTGAGTGATCAGAGTACATTTGCGAAGGGCTTGCTCCGTATCATCGAGGAGAAGATGCTTCAATGCGCGCCCAAACAACGGGCAACGATTGACCGCATCAAAGCTGATCTCTGGAACATTCTGGAATCTATCCCAAAAGAATCGAACCCCCAAGAGCTCTCACAAGATTTGGCATACATCAGACGAGACGACTCTGCGCCGTCGTTGGGAGCGCCACGAGATCTAAGTCTGTATGAAGTGGCACGCGAGTTGACAATCGATGATCCAGAAACGACAACGGACGATGGGAGCGACACCGATTTAGTAATGCCGACGAGATCCCAAAGATTGGAACGAGAGAATGCTAAGCAAAGCAAAGACCGTAGGGATGCCGCACCGAGCAAAAATGGACAGGCCAGTTCCGGAATACTCGCAGCAGACGCGACAGCAGGAACAAGACCGAAGGAGACGAACGACCAATTGCCACATGTAGTGTTGGGGCCAGAAGATGGGGAAGCTCCGCACGGGGACGCCGCTAGCTCCCATATAACGGGTGGATCTCCGCCGACGACGAAAACGAACAAGACAAAGAAGCGCCACATCCGGCAGAAGTCAAAGAAGTGGTTCCAGGACCAACTCATGAACCTGAATCGCATGTGGAAAGGTTGATGCGATAACCCAGATCAGTGCGATGAACTCTTACAAAATGGTCCCTGGCGCATTTGGGGAAGGTTCTGAAAATCTCGTTGTGAAAGTGTTCAATACCAAGCGCTGCCCGGCAAGATCGGTCGACAATGAAACCGCGACGCTATTAAGGTAGGGCGCAACAAAGCCCTGAGATACTTCCCAGCAAGCTTCACCATAGCGCGAATTCTTCTTGTGCTCCATAAGGTTCATAGACATCGATGAATTCCTTACCACTATCACTCGCCTCGTCATGGCTACGGACTTCCTGGATCGCTCCGTAAGCAACGACTGCAGATACGTCTCCAGGGATGATGCATTTCACCTCCCACGCTGGTCTATCTTCAAGGATGTATCAGTATTCAAGTCGTCGACAATCTCAAAACGCTGATATTCGATCTCTGGCCTTTCGTGGGCTGAGGGACAGGAAGAATTTCCTTACGAATATTATGTGGCGAAAGAGGGTTAGGCCACGACCCCGGACAGATCAGTGGACGGACGGCAATGAATTATGCTCCTGTACTACGACTTGGTATCATTCCACAGTTCACTCGCTCCCCTAGGGACACGATTTGCTGTGTCATCAATGATAAAGGATAGAGCGGGTACGACTACGCCTCACATCAGGAACACTCTCCTCGCGACTTTCATGATGGGATTCATGAGCCTCTTCATCAAGCCTGGTTCGGCTTTGCCCTTCAAAAACCACTCATACACCGATGACCAAGCTTCAATCCCGCCACTCTCGAGAACGTCGCCATGGCATGGAATGATTCGGTCCATCCGCCATTCCGCGACCTTCTTTGCATCGCGTCGCATCAAAGTGTAGTCAACGGTCGCTATATAGTAGACGAGGCGCTTCGCCCATATCGATCGAGGGTGTGCGCGCTTTGCAAACTCGCGCGATAGTGGACCTTGGTCTGACGAGCTGGGATGGTATTGCTGGCTTCAAGTCAGTGTCAGTACAGTGTGGAGGGTATGCGCGCAAACATACCTCTGTACATGGCAGATTCATCATAAGATCTGACTGTATCAGTGTCTTGGTTGGCTTATGGTACCAAGCGACACAGTATGTAATGAAGCCCTCGAATAGCACGGTCTCGAAGTCTTGCGCAAAGTCGAACTGGTCTTCCGGACTTGTCCGCCAGTCTTTATAGATATAATTCCAATTCACGTCCTTTCTCTTGCTATCCAGTCCCGGAACTCCGATAGTCCTTGCCTCTGGCCATGCATCAACGTAGTCTTTGACGTACATGTGATGGCCCAGGTCACTCGCAATGAGGTGGACGCCGCCCAGTCGATCAAGCTTGTCGCGCACCGCGTCCTCCAACTGTATGGGATTGAGAAGCAGTATTCGATTGTCGTGTAGTCGGATGGCTGTGGCTCGATTGCCTACCGCAACGAATCTGCGATACCCGAACGGCGCGAAGCGGTTGAATGGCGTGGAGAAGGTGGTGATCGTCGGCGCGATATCGCGGATCTTCAGCCCGGCGGAAGGCATGCTTGTATCGCGGTTTGTTGACGCCGAAGTCGCTTGGACGTTGTGATTTCCCTTGTCCTGGGGGTATCGATGATTACTTCCGATTGTTCTCACCGGCGTTGCTAGGACGTGACGCGCGCATTGGATGCAGCGCACTTCATGATGTCGTCATGACGCTTAGCACTTTGTCGAACGGCTGCACCGTCTCAATTACCGTCTTGTGATCTCACAGATCCCTGGAGCACATCCAGGAGTGGTTGCGCATATCGCCAGATCGCATGGAGCGCGGTGATCCTGTGTGCGCTTCATTGCGGTTGACTATGGTCTGGGCCGCTCTCAGGGTCGCGTCTGTCGCGTCTGCCCAATCTGCTGATCGCGTCCCGCTAGCCGGCCGATCAGATTTCGCCCTCGACTTTTGACACCTACCGTTTCGCGTGCTAGAGCGCTGCCTTTAGGACTAAGACCTTCTCTACACTCTTGTTGTTGAGCCCCTACCGTCCCGCACCTGGACGCGACACCATGGCAGACTGCGCCGGCAGTCGCGAGCTTGACTAGGACGACTACTTTCGTCGAGGCGTCGGTCTAACGCAAGGTAGAATCGCAGAATTGCTTTCTCAGCGAGACATGTCACATACTCTGTTGCAATGGCGAATTTAGCCAGGTGTTGTGGCGGAATGTTGCCAGCATGGTTGGCGAAAGGACTGTCGTGTTGGATGCTGAGACCTCAGTCGGACCGGCGTTTGAGCCATCCACGCCAACGCCAAATCCGCTGCACGTCTCAGCAATCCCGACGACTGTTGGTGTCCATCAGCTTCTATCTTATATACAATCAGGTCGATTGTCTTTACATTCCTTTGTATGTAGCAAACAGACTACTGTATATAAGCAGTTGTCTTATCTCTTGTAGGCAGTATCACTTCATCTTTTCTTTCTCTGCTCTATCTGATAACGACCACGTATATAACTTTGATCACTTTTGTATAGTTATGTCAGGCAATGAGAAGCGTCTTCCATCCCTCGGGTCATCAATTCAGAAGAATAAGGTAATTTGCACCCACTACAAACCTCAAGCGCCATCCGGACGCCGTAGCACAGGTGGACATCGCGACACTTGAAATCCATCATGTCATCTATATTCTTTCACTGTGGTTTAAGAGATCATTCAATTGAATCTGAGACATTTCGAGGCCCATGTAGCCACAGGCGACATTTGAGTCGTAATCGCGATGGCAAAGGAACGATTCCAATTGTGTAAGTGAAATTGAACTGCGCACAGGTCGAGTGAGAATAGAGCGACAGTCAAACGTTTTCAGTGAAGTGCGATTATCATAGTGGCGTCGGCACATTATCGCCTCCTATGGTCTCCCTCCCACTATATAACCTTCTCCTCTCTCCACCAAGCTGGACAATATGCTCCACCGATCACTAGTCATTTCAACTGCAATACTGTATTCCAGATATACCTTGCCAACTCTCACGATGACGGAATTCCAAAGGATGTAAGTCTCTCGTCCGCAATGCTATGTTCATGTTCTCAACTCTCGTAGCACCGAGCACAATCTTGCTACCTCGCCCTTCCTCGACCTTCCTGGTGAGGTGCGAAACAGGATCTACGAGTTCACTTTGGGCGGCAACATATGGAATATTGATGCGAAAGGACGTGCGATCAATCTTACACCTGAAGCTAATCGGAACGACCACCGGGATTTGCTCCTCGTCTGTCGTCAAATATACAGTGAGAACCGCGTCTTGCCATGGTCACTCGGTTCATTCAAGTGCTTCCATGGGGTCAGATATCTTCGCCGCTGGCTTGCCAAGTTTCCGCCTGAATTTCGCAGGGCTATCACGTTCATCATCCTCTTGGGAGGCAACCAATCCGGAGCTCCTCCTTTGAAAGACGAACATCTGGAGCAGGCATAGACCACCAGATCCAATCTCAACCTCGAGGACTTCCCCGGAATCAGGAGACTCCAGGTACAAGTCCTAAAACCTGTCTCTACTACAAAACTCCGGCAAATGGTTATGATAAAACCGCGTGAGCATATTGTAGGCAATGTCTGTGTGACGTGGGTACATTCTAAGTACGCTGAATCAAGGTTGACAATGCCGGCGTGATAGAAAACCCGTTAAGCAGTCTCAATATGTGGGATTCGAGTATACCGGTTTTTGAACTGCGGAAAGTTATGAGCAGAGTATCTAGCCTTTCAAGAGAAACAGAGTTTACATAGCTTAGATCGCAAGGAATACGAACTTTCGAAACAATCAGTTGGGATATCTTTTATCGTTATTGAATATGATATATCGAAGTAGTGTTGCCATCAACAAGGCGAATGCCATGCCTCTAAATCTACGTTCCAGGTAAACAACAGTACACAATAGCTGTAGAAGAGCTAGAATCGAGCGGGCTTTTGCCATCTTTCAGTTCATGTGTTATGTGTGCTAATGATCATCAATGCTGCATGATACTGTCATTAGTTGGACCAGAAGCATGAACGTGATATATTAGCTTATTATCATTGTCACTTTATTTAATCTTCCTCTATCACGCGATGGGTGCGTAGAAGCTAAACTTTCCCTTGGGATCATACTTCTTTTTGAGAGCTTTAAGCTTCTTCTGCCTCCAGCTCTCATGGCCATACCAGGCCTCCGGTCCTTCATTACCGTACGCATAGTTGACGTAGGTGTGTAGGTCCTGCGATCCGGTTCCCTCAAGAATGATGTCGCGAAGCTGAGTGCCAAGCTTTTTGACCGCTTCGTCCTCTGCCTTGCCAGTAGAGTTGTAGATGATCAAAGGTGCAGCGAGGGTGGTCGCATCGCGGAAGCCGTATGCGCTAGCATCGTTGTCGCGGAAGCGAACACCGGCACTGGCGTAGTTTTCAAACATGAAAATGGAGTTATAATATGGATTTTCGGCACCTTTGATGGCTGAGGAGTAAACATCCCAGGCCTTTCGCTGTGCAGTGACGTTGTAGGAGGTTATGTAGATGGGAAAGCGAGGGTTGTTGAAGCCGAAATCCTGGCATGGAGGCGACTCGAGCGCGATACCAGTCCACTTTGCCAGATCCTTGTAGGTGCCGGACTCAGGTATAGCAGCGAGGGGACCAATGTCGTGAAAGGGGGCCGTGTACTTGGTGTCGACCGTAGTCACACCCTCTTGAACGATGAAGATGATGATCACTGGCTGCTTTCGTGTTAGCTGCGGAAATCATGAGTTCTCGTCAATCATCTTACCCCCTCAGTGCTGTATCTTGCATCGTTCTGCCAGTAAGTCCAATCATGGATGTCATCAGCCTGCTTTCCATCTTGCACGATGTATTTGTTGACAGCATCGTAAACCTCCTCTACCTTATCACCGCTGAATACGATAGTCTCGATCGCCCAATCGTAATGTGTGACGTCGTAAACCTTGGAGGTAACAGACGTGACAACACCGAAGTTGTGTCCAGCGCCTTGCATACCCCACCATAAGTCTGACTTGCTGTCGATTGTCTTCAAGTCGCCATTTGCAAGAACAACATTCATCGAAAGAAACTGGTCGGCAATCAGGCCGTAGCGACCCTGAAACCACCCGTGACCACCACCAAGGGCGGGTCCCAGATAACTGACGCATTCGCAGCATCCAGTCACTAAGCATTGTTAGATCATGACAGGATGACCATGAGTGCGAAAACTGAGCTTACCAGTCTGCTTCCCAGCGGCCAAAAGAGCATCCGTCATGTTCTTCACGTTGATACCGCCGCCTACAGTCACCGACTTTCCGTCCTTGGCGATAGAGAAGGAGTCTAATTGAGGAAGATAGATCTCAATACCATAGTCCATCTTTCCCAAGGTTGTGAGTGTCCCATGGTGGCCGTTGTAGGTGAGGAATGGAATGTTGAAGTCGTTGGCAAACTTGACCTGCAGCACATGGCATTAGATGTGTTCTTGCCTGTTTATACACAGATACGCCCATCGCAAAACTCACAATCTTTTGAACATCCTTCTCGGTACCTGGAGCAATTACCACGCTGGGCGTGGGAGCCTCCAGATTGGACCATCGAGTTGTGTAAGTAGCGAACTCCTTGGTGCCCGGTAAATAGATTTTGGCGTTGGCGGAAAGGTACGGCGCCAGTGCATTCACGTCGACGCCTGACGCAGGGGTCCTGGAAAAGATGTCGAACGCCGAAGTAGGACCTGCTGAAACGATTGGCGCGAATGAGGTCAAGATCCAGCCTGCAACAGCCAATGGTGTCAGGACGCTTGGATACATGGCGCTGGTATGGCTCTGCCAATTGATGCGAGGTACAAATGCAGGCTACCAATGTGCTGAAGTGGCTCAAGCCTTCTCAAATAAAACAAAATAACTGATCGAGGGCGAAAAGCACCATGCTGAATGAGGAAGACTTCCGCACCGCCTTACGGAGGCCTTATTTTCAGGGTCCAGACGTCGTGGAGGCGGGACAGCATAGATTGAAGCATGCAGCTGAGGTTACACAATTGGTGCGAATCCGATCCTACGAGGGTCTTGAAGATTTGCGAGTCGTGCGCCTGCATATTGTCGAGCGAACTGGTAGGTTCCCCCGTGAGGTCCGGCATTACTGCGATTGGCTCGGCGCTCGGACAAGATCCCGCGAGCCGCACCGCCAACCGCCTGCGCAATAATAGCCGCTTTCCCCGGGCTATTGCCTGCGCGGCGGTCCTGTCCTGCTCAGACAGCCCCGTAGCTTGAGCAGTTCACATACCTGCCCAGAGATACGGGCTTTGCCTTCTGCCGACCTTGCCGCCGGCAATTGACTGCGCCATGCGACCACGCGTCTCGTGCTTCTCAGGACTGCATCAGTATTTCGAAAGTCGACGGAGAACTGAACGAATACACTTCGGATGCTTGAATTCGCGCAGAGTAGTACGCAAGTCATGTAGGAGACATCTCGGGTTCAAGAGCATCAAAATACAAGTGCCTAGGTATGATGTCTCGCGGCAAGGACGGATCCAAGAACACGGTCTTTTCTCCATGCAAAACCTGGTTTCCCCGGCCAGTCGCTCGTCGAATTCAACAGGGTTTACTAATAGAGGTCATTGCCCGCTTTGATATCGTATTCGCTGACGCGCCTTCACGATCTGCTCCGCATTTTCGATATACCGCATGTCAAGCCAACAAATTTGCGGTTAAGTTAACTACGCCTTGCATAGGGTCGGCCCGCAAACTCAAGCTTGGCGGTAAATGTGACTCCGGATCACAGAGATGCAATTAGCTTAAGGATATGCTCATTCAACTAGTGTTTGTGGCTTATCGCGAACACGGGGAGGTAAAGGATATATATCCGGTGCCGTCGCAATGCTCTCCGACCTAGTTCGATTCTGGAGATCAATGGCATTACTGCTGCTGAGTTGTGACCGAGCACGCTATTCCAGAAAGTGTCGTCATGGGTGTTGTGGAACTGTGGACTCTTTACGCATTCGCCGTCTCTTTCACGTTTTTGCGCACATACGCGAGGATCTCAGCGGTAGGCTATCGCCAACTTCAAGTTGACGACTATCTCGTATGGATTGCGATCGTGAGTAACTAGAATCATTCTTAACTATTTGTCGAGCTCTGCTAACGGCCTCATCGCCAGCTCATTTATACAGCTCAGTGCAGCCTTGGGTACAGCCTAGGGGTATATGTTCATGGTTCCGCAAATGATGGCATGACACCTCATGAGCGCAGTGCGCTTTCGCGAGACGATCCCGAGTATGGCATGAGGTATTTTAAGAGCCAGTGCAAAGTGCCAAAGGTGCAACAACATTCTTTCTTGTAGCTAATGTGATTGCAGGGTTACCGGATCTAAAATCCAAGTAGCAGGATGGACGACCGCCGCATGTCTGCTTTGGTCACTCAAGCTTTGCGTCGCACTTTTCTACCTTCGTCTTACAGTATGTGTGTTCATCGCATCTTATGCACGAGCTTAGACTGACGATCATTACATAGAACGGTCTCTATAAGTATACGACCCGCATTTGTGTCGCCTTCGTTTTCATTGTCACTAGCTTCATCGCCGTAATCTTCACGATCTATCTTTCCTGCCGGCCTTTTCACCATTACTGGCAAATCAATCCGGATCCTGGAAATGCATGTACAGCAGCGGTATCGAAGAATCTCATTTGGGTAACGTTCGTTTTCAACGTACTCACTGACATATACCTGCTGTTGATACCAATGCCGATGTTATGGAAGTCGAGTATGAAGAGATACAAGAAGATAGCGGCCATGATAGTACTTGGCGCTGGCATGCTGGTGATCGTGTGCGCGGTAGTTAAGAGCTTCTATCTCATCAGTGTAAGAAACTCTCCACTGAACGATGTTTTCGCGATAATGACATTGGCTGCCCTCTAGGATCCCCATAACAGCGCCGAGCTCACAGCTTCTTGGGGCACGCGTGAAACCTTCATCGCCATCTTTACCACAAACCTGCCTATGATCTTTCCCCTACTCAAGAACTGGTTCGCCCCGTTCTTGTCCAGTACGATCGGATCGAGCAATTCAAAGCCACAAAAGCCGCCTCCAGGCAGTGATTTTAGAACCATAAGTGGTGGCTTGGGAGACGGTGGCTTAGGTGTCGCCAGAATCAGCCGAGCGGCACCACACGAGGCGCGCCACAACATTACAGATCTGACTTTTGACAACGAAAGCGAAGAGCATATTCTGAACGAAGAGGACTTAAGGCTTGAACACATCCAAGGGGCTACTAGTGAACAGCAAGGGAAGGATATCATTGTCGTGACAGATCAGTTCAACGTTAAGTCTGAACACCGCAGCAATGCACAGAGCAAGGAGTAATTCCAGGTCATGTAGCGTATATGACAAGAACCAATATCTCCTGCCATAATCTTGTTCTACCTAACTCGCTGTAACATTAGTTGCAAGAGGCTAGTCAAGCCGCGTTGCCGCGTTAAGAAGACGTGATTCAATGGGAACCATGCATCATGAGGCTCACTCAAAAGGGGCACAAGGATGCTGGGCGGCCGCTGCCAACATGATGCTTGGTCATTCACGACATGATAGTGTTTGCGGACTATGGACTTCGATTGATCTTGCAAAATCGTCTCATATTGCTTGATCTATATGCTCCACCAGCCGTTCCAATGCTGTCAATTAATCGCACATCTTTCCAACTCGTTTGTGAAATAAGGAGTCCGAGCGAATGTTGTGATCAATCCTAGGGGCAGATACACGTGGTTCCCTCCTAAAAGTCCAATCTCTTAGCAGGTTGCGATGCAAGATTATGAGCTAGGAACTTACAACTCTGCAGCCATTTGTGATAGAGCAAGTGTTGCCGGGCGGTCGAACGGGGCCTCGTTGAGCGTCACGTGCAACATATTGCGAGTTTGGCACAGCCAGTGCTACACTGAAGAGAGCGAGTGTTACAAGAGCGAACTTCATTTTGACAGTTGATTGGAAGTAGCTTGATGAAAGGGGTAGTTGAGGGCAGTATCGAATGTATGATAACATTTGTACTTTATATACTTGAATGCCACTACGAGTCAGGAACTGGCCTCAATCCTCTCCGTCAGCACTACGTAGGGTTTAAACCCCAGCCTTGTTCTTTTCATGTACACGACTTATGGATATCGTGAAGAATGACTACTCTGCGGCTCTTCTTATGACATTATTTCCGATTTTGGCATTGCGGAACGAGTTCACTCCGCGGTCCGATTCAACTTAGTCACGATGTTGTACGTTTGTACATCGCCCACATTGTTCCTCTGAATAATGAGGCAATGCCAAAACAGAACTCGAACTCAGCTCATCCCTTGGAGTGAGCCTTTAGCATTCGATTTGTTTCGTCCAGTTACGATGTATTCTCTGGCGTGGTTCAATCCCCTCGGTCGCCCAGCGCTAACTTGCTGCGTTCTCTCTATACTAGCAGCATTGTCCTGGTCACAGCTCCATTTATCCATCCCCAGGCTGCAGTATAACGACGCGTATTTGGTACGAATACTCTCCTTCGACCCTTTGATGATCTACATAATAGACTTCGTGCCAAAATATGAGAGAAATCATCTCCTTCAGGCTGGGTATGTCGTTACCCGAACATGAGCTCATGACATGTTGACATCGAACAGCGAGAATCTGTTTATGAGATCAACAGTCGGTATCGGGAACAGCTCAGCTATCTCGAATGAGCGAACAAGTTCCACTGCTGTCTTGAACAGCTCAGACCCGGTAGTCCAGCGAATCATATCTCGTGCCTCCTCTTTTCAAGGCTATACGTCTTTGGAAGATCACGAACCACTTCAGATGACTCGATATTCCGCCGGCCAAGAATTCAAACCTCACTGGGATCATAGACAATTTGAGCCAGTGCCAGAGAACGAGACGCAACGTATTACAACCTTTTTCGCCATTCTTGAGGCAACTTGCGAGACGTGCGGAACGAGATTCCCAGATTTGAGAATCGATTGGTCGAAAGAGGATACGAGGTGGTGTCAGTTTGTTGATTGTAATGACCATGAAGGCGTTACTATACGACCCATTCCAGGAAATGCTTTGTTTTGGAAAAACCTCGATAACGCTGGGGCTGGCGACCCAAGAACCCTTCATGCTGGGCTTCCACCTATAGCAGGAGTCAAGACTGGGTTGAACATCTGGACGCATACCCCACGGTTAATTGAGTAGCGCTTCCTGTAGTGGCCGAACCATGTACTAGCCCTTGCACGTGTCTCTGCCCCAATCTACCTGATCTATCTTGCTCGATTATGAATCGAGCTCTTGTTCTGATTACTTTCACTTTCGCGACCAAAGACTCGGAATCACACGAGATCTAGGCATTCGTTGTGCAATCCGAAGATTTTCGGTAGCAGATGGAGATTCCTGGACGGCCCAAGTCGGCCATTCCGGGGCTAGAAGGCAGTAACAGGACTCAATCTAAGCCACAATGAGTTCTCACATGCCCGTTCATCGGTCTCGTTGTCAAGTTTATCTGATGAGGTCAGGGATATTTGCTTGACTGCAGACGGACAGTGGTTTCAAGAGCAGCTTGGCGATCATATTGACTCTAACGGGCTAGACTGATGGAGTGGTAGCAGCATTGATCATCAAAACAGATCTGCGTATGATGATGCCTCTATACTACTTGCTTCCAAGCATAACGGCAAAAGTATTGTATCATCTCGCGTGGATATGTCGGTGATGCGACTTCACCTCTGGCTCACCATCACCTTTCTAACTGGAGTCGCCGTGCTCTTACACGACCTTCTACTATCTCTTGCGGACCATCAACACGCTATGAAGACAATTAGATAGCACAGCAATAGCAGGTTAGGTTAGCTAACGATCACGAAAGATTCTTAGTAGAAGTGAATCCTGCACATTTATGTAGACTCGGCGGTTTACGTGTCCGTGTTGAGGCATGATAGGATGGCGATGACGATCCGATGGACGCCAAAAGTGGCATGAATCTGGCTCAAAAGGTGAACAGGCTCTTGTGCTACGAGGTCTCAAGGGATATCCAGGACTCCCCAGCACGATTGAAGTCTACACAGTATTTTGCGAATTTCAATCGATGTTACCGGTCGGATATAACGTGTGCGATGGTGAGAAATGGGGAGAAAAGGGCCGTACATAGTAAGCACTAAAGGATCAGCAACTCTTGGCCACTTGACTGTCGGCAACTTTGTCGCTGCCGACATCCTAGAGCAGAGAGAGATTACTAACGGCCTTAGCACATGAGTGATTACTCAAATGAACCACCGCGATGGCTGATAAATATCCAGTTGCGAATCGCTTTTGCTATAGTAGACGAGTGCAACGACCAGGCGCTGAACAGATGTACGTGGCGTCATTCTTCCACCTGTCTCTGAGTCCAACAAGTGGTCGCTACCTCTGCAGTTGACACGGATGTTCTTTTTTGAAGTCACTGGCGCGAATACGATACAAAGGATACAACAGGAACGACTAAGTAACTTCTTGGGCATGTTGTCTATCTATATATGATACTGGGGAGAACTCTTCCTTGAGTACAACTCTCGTCACTGCCTGGAACCGATCTGAGAAACACCCGTTGATAGTGCATTGCAGCAGTGGGTCTATTCCAATTTGCATACGGCCTAGAAGTCGAGAGATGGGATTCTTCTCAAGAACTTGTACTGTAACGAGGGTCTGGCCGTGATCTTTATACATCTGTTGGTTGTATTCCTAGAGAAATTGGGGATCCTGGGGTCGCGGGCTGTATGTATTCCACGGCGCCTACGAGAGAGGGCTGAGCCATTACCTCGCGAGGCGTGGCGGATGGTGAGCGCGTCACAATAGAAGCATTACCCGAGGCTCCTGGAAATGAGGCTTCATCAACGTCGAGCGCACGCACTACCTGGTCAGACCTGTCTGGTCCCGTAGTAGATGGAAGTGAGCCCAGCGCTAGGGAGGTAACATTGCCCAGCATGACATCGAGCAAATTCATTGAGCGGGCTGCAATCCAAGGTCGGTTAGGCAGCGTGCGATACTTTGACTTGCCGCTTGTCACGGCGTTAGGAGGTGCTGCACTGTACAAATATGTGCTGATAGCGGCTGCTGCGTGATTTTGGTACCATGGATCGTCGGTGAGCAGTGCGAAGCCAGGATCGTTAGGTACCAGAGTGCTCGGCCAGCATCGATTAACACTCAATCCATCGTCAGCATGAGAGGTCAATCTTGTGTGTTCCCAGTGTCTGATTTCGAAAACAGCGTTCGGCACTTGGACACCAACGCTTGTAATGTATGCTTCATGGTATCTTAGCATGGCGACCATCATAGACGGATGTCGTTACTTACTTGTTGTACCCCCTCCGACCCTTTGTGAGACTGTCGAACTTGTTGTTGTGGCTGCGCCATTTCTCATTGTCCTTTTGGCCGCGTCTTTCCAAGCATCGTGGCTGGGACAGAACGCACTCCAGATCCCACCCGCTCCGCCGTTGTCAGGTTGAGGTATCAAGCGGATGAATTGCCCGGCCTTCTTCCTGGGACTCTGTGAATTCTGTCCCCAGAAGTAGCGCGGCGGCCATTCATCTCGTTCGCAATCGCCGAACTCGGTCCATTCTTTTGACCATTCCCAGTGATGCTGAGCTGTCCTGGGCACGCTTGGGCGACTACCCCAGAGACCCCAGTCATCTGTTGCCTTGCCGTGTTTACTAGTACTTGACGTCGCCCAACACGTGAATCGAACCATATCAGGCGTGTTTGTATGAACGCTCATCACCGAACTATAGTGATAGCATGCCTGTGACCACTTCTCTGAGCAGGTCATTGGAGGCGTCGTCATGAACGTAGAGATGCTTGTCGTTGTGGTTGAGTCTGTCCTTGTGATGGGTCCGTTGTTGCAGGAGGTAGCTCTTTGTTGCAACCGGGCAGTAACTTCCGTGTAATGAACTTCATGAATGATATTCATCGGGGAAAGTCGTGAATCAAAGCGACCATTGCTTGTGTCAAAACTGAGCTCAAGCAAGCTTCTCTTTGGTCTGCATGTGTTGTTGTTGTTGTCGTCATCTTTTGAACCGTCCTTGCGACAATTGCCGAGTACTTTTTGCAAAGAGTCATCGTGCTTCTTGAATGTTGCACCCATCTTGCTGACGTCGAACTTGGTCTGCGCTCGCCGAGCGGCGCCCAGTTCTGCGAAGTCTCGAGGTTTACGGACGCGTCCAGCACTTAGCAGCCCCATAATAGCCATGGCCGCGTTTTCCGGATTGGCAACTACGTCTGCGATAGTGAAAGCGGCATTCCCAATCATTCCGGCCATAGCAATCATGCGAGCAACGGTGGCTGCGCCCGCCGCCATCGCTGCGAATTCGCCAACAAAAGGAATCAAGAAAAGAAGGGCCGAGATAATTGTAATGATGAGATTCTTCTTCTCCTCTTCTCTGATCTCTCCGCCTTTCTCTTTCGCTTCCTCCATCGAGTCCACAGCTTGCGCGAAGAGAAAGACTGGCACTGAGAGGACTTGAACCACATCGCCGTTGGAGCCATCCCATATACCTGCCACGATATCGAAGAAGCGAGCGGACATGGCATTTCTGGTGGCTTCAAGATCGATGCTCTTGATAATCTCCTTGGGATCAGGAATGCCAAAATCCTTCTTGAGAACAGGTATACCAGTGACAGTGACGTCTCTGTAGATGCACAGGCAAGCGGGTTGCCCTTGGCAACTCGAGCAGTCGTTCACCTCCTCGTGGAATTCACCGAGTTCGATCCAATCAGAGATGATGCCCGCTTCTGCTTCGAGGGTATCATAGAAGCCATCGCTATCTCTGATCGTCATCTTCATAGTCATTTTACCCTGGAAGATCAAAGGATCATCTTTCATCAAGTCCTCGCAGGGACCGTTGTACTTGTCTTTCCCGCCGGATCGTTGAAAGTCACAATCAGTGTACTTTCGGATGTTGCCGAACTCCCAGTCCGCGAACTTTTTAAAAGCCGCCTCGGCACTCTTCTTGATGACTCGTTCATAAGCCTCGAAGTTCTTGTCGTAGCCATTGTCTGCGTCGTTGTATTTGGTGATAGAACCATCCAGCATCTTCTCAAGAATGCTGACAGCGAGAACGGGCTTGCAGTCGTCCGATACATCACCATCGTTCGCCAGAGCTTCGAGATCTGCGTATTCCTTGGTGAGGGGGCAGTTCTTACCACCCATTTGGTTGTCGTCGTCTTCGCCGTTGTTACCAATGCCGCTATCGCCATAGTCCTTGTCGAGGTCGACAGCCCAGTCCGACACTCCCCCGAAATTGAGTTTTGTGTACTTGTTGATGCGGTTTTGCTTGGTCTCGTCGGTCATCCATGCTACCCACTCTGTGTCTTGGTACACAAGATAGTCGGTATCGGTGTCATCGCTCCATTCCTTGACTCCAAGAAGCTCTTTGTTCCACAAAATCTCTCGAATTTCTGCAGAAGATATGTAGCCGCCCGTTCCAGTGCAAGGTCCCGGCATCGCATCTGACACAGTCCTACTGCCTGTGTATCTGCACATCTCGCTCGTGCAACCCTCTTCGGCCATTTTGAAGCTGCGACCATAGCTAGCTATACCAACCACAACCTTGTATGAGGGAACGCCAGCCTTTGTAATCATAGCTAGTGCAGTAGTTGTCTCGGTCATATTGACATGCGAACGTAGGCAGTCGCCTTCAGGGCAGCCAGGACTTGACCATTTGTTACCATAGTCCCATTGTCCGTGCAGGTCGTAGGTCATGTAGATAATGTAGTCAATGACACTAGACATCTCTTTGATTGGAAACGCCTTCAAATACCAATACGAGGCAGGAGCCGCGATCGAGACTGATTTGCTTCCCATACGACGTTTGACCAATTTCAGAAACTCAAGATAGTTGGTGCCTTCGTCGGCGGCGCCGGGAACGGGCGTGATATCCTGGGCACCAGGGTACTCCCAATCAAAGTCGATACCGTCAAGGCCATGCTCGTTTACGAAAGCAACCACATTGTCTGCAAATGTAGCACGGTTGGCTTGACTGACAGCCTGACGAAAGATGGTGTAGGTTGGTGCATCAGCTGAGAAGGCCCAACCGCCAAGTGACACTATCCTTTTGATGCCAGTCATCTTCTTCAGCTTTTCGAACTGGTCCTTTAGCGTACCGACGTCGATTTTGAAATCTCCAGCAGTAACATTTGGAAACGCAAAGTGGATATGGGTATACTTCTTTGTGTCGATATCTGTGACGTCCATATGCAAACATGGGCGATCCTGATTCCAAGCCTCGAAGTAGGCGACGTGGGCGAAGCTCGCTGGCCCTTTGGCATTGTTGGTGATATTCATCCCACAATTAGATATGCATCCGTTCATGCCCGGCTTCGATGTACCAGGAGCGCCTGTATCAGCTGGATTCTCGATGCAGAAGTCCTTGTCCATTCCACACTGGCCCCAGACGTTACAACAGACATTCAGGGGGCATGGGTTCATATCGGCAAGCTTTTTGTTACCCCGAACCTCTCCATTTGGCTTCTGCGGCCCGCAGACGGCATTTTCGATAGGATTTGGCATTGGAGGTTCGCCATCGGAAAGGCATATCTTCTGGCCAGGCTGAAGGTTGTCGCAGCCAGCAAAGCCCCACGTGTTCTTGTTGAGATCTTCTATGCCCTTCGTGGTGAGATAATTCGCATCGGCAAGGGCCCAGCAACCGTCACCATCCTTGATGTCGTACGAAAAACACGAGCCATCAGCATTTTTCTTTGGGCGGACTACGGATGAATGTTAGTCCTCAAGTCAAAAGCCAGGACAGCGATTTCACCTACAGTCAGGGAGGTCGCCAGCCGAACAGCAGACAAACTGTTTAGGTTTGAGCTTGTTGCAGAAGTCTTCTCCAGGGTTGAACTTGTAGAACTTCGTCAAGCTGATACCACATCGTTCTGCTAACCCATAGCAATCGTCACCGCTGAATACCTCTTGATAGCTACAAGTAGCCCTTCGATGCAAGTTGAGAGACGAGGTAGCATTAGAAGAATGATTCGTGGAGTTATTCGCCGTCGCATTTGAGGAGCTGTTCATACTTTTGACAAGCCAGTATTTGATGTCGAAGTCTGACCACCCAGAAGTTGTATCAGCGCCTGAGGGGCTTCTACCCTGACTCCAGCTAGAAACCGCTTCCTGGGCTGCGGTGATATTGTTTTGAAGGTCCGCAACGATGCCAAAACCCAAGGAAGATGAATGTGTTTCCTTGTAGTTTTGTACGGTGAAGCGATTGGTTTCGCCACTTCCACTGGACTGTATTGCTGAAATGAGGCGCTCAACTACGGGGCTGAAGGCCTCTCGATCGACCGCGTGACCAACAAAAGCTCCCACAGTAGCCGATCCGACCTTAGCGAACATCGTAATGTGTCTACAGTCACCGGTCTTGGTGATGTAGCTTTTCAGCGTTCGAAGAGCCGCAGCGGCATCTTCATCACTGGCCGTGCTGTCCATTTCGGCCGGGTTCGTGTGCCATTCATGGTAGTAAATCGAAGTCTGGTTAGACTTTGGAGCCATGTTTGACGGACAGCCTGGAGACTGCAACCTTTCGGATCGCTTCTTTGGTGTACCAAAGGTGAACGGCACAGGATCATAGTCGGGTGCCTGTTTTGTGTCATCCTCGGAATCCGTACAGGCACGAATAGTAATGTGCTTGTCGGGAGAGTTGACGGGGATGTCCAGCATAGTGCTGAAAAGCAGGGGCTTTTCGCATCGATTGAGTGCGACGACACCATGAAGATACGTCCACTTCAGAGCATCCAATCCAGACTTGCTACATCGAACAGGACATGGATTTATAGGACTCGCAGCGTCGCTCTCAGCGTGCGTTTGAACACCAAAAATGAGTGTGAAGAAGACAATGAAGAGAGCGGACGAGTACATGGTGCAAGGACGTGCCGAAAAGAATGACAAAAATATCATGAGTGTATAGGATTGAAAAAGAAGAGACGATAGACGAGGTCCGTAATCACGAACTGGCTTTGCAGCAACAGGAATGAATGATGGTGAGAATGAAGAAGATGACCTTCTGTGCAGACCAAAGTCTACTCAGTGATCAATATAAGTAACCCGTCTGACAAGACCTGCATCAGGGAATTGAGCGATTATGCTCAAGATGTGCCCCTTTGAAGTGCGCCTCGGGAATTCGCCACACGTATCATGCACTTCTAGTGGGAGTAATCTATTGTCAGTCAGATTTTACGAGGGATGAAGGATTGTGGTAATATTCTTGCAGGGTCGTGCGGAGCTAGCACGGATGAACAATGTATTGGTCTGGGTGTAGGGTAACATTGCCAAGATGTTGGCACGAGACTGTTGACTAGGATCGTAATTAAAAGATGACAAGCTCGTAAAATGGGAGTGAAGAGCGGAGTCATTACATCTCTCCTTCTTATTTCGGACCGCCCAACGTGGTTTGCAAGTAATTCCTTCGGTTGCTTCTGACTATCTGGTCATTCTTGACAAGAAACCGCAGACCTCATCCATCAACATGAAGCTTTTGTACCTTCTTGTGTTGGCCTTTGGCCCCATCTTTGTTCTTGCCGAGCTCAACGCATACGAAATACTCATGTTCTTCGACATGTATCGTGTCGATTACGAAAGAGATAACAGCAACTTCAAGGTTGCTAAAGGATGCAAAGATTGCAATTTTGAGGACTTCGTTATCCATATCGACCGCCTTGGGATGGCTTCAAATCTCGATGGTCGTTTCGGAGACCTTATGAACCCCAGCCTTGACGACGTAGAGGGTTGGGAGCAAAGAGATGATCTTGTCTACGATGCAAAAAAGCTCCTTGGTGGACTATGGCGCGACGAGGACACGAAATCTCGCCCTGGTCATGCTATCGTAATTGAGCGGCTTGTTGACTACATGTCGAGCCTTCGCTCAAGTGGAGATTCTGAACGCCTCAGCAGGATTGTCACTGGAATGCAAGCTGCGCAACTCAGCAGACGCAGCCTGCAGGCCAAAGCCATGCTCGACTACATAAATGGCCGACTTAGCAAAGCCCGCGTGGGTTCTGCGAAAACGCAGTTCATCTCCTGGCAAGGCGGAGACTTCGATGAATTCGACGCCATAGCCACTATTGAAGGAGTACAATCCACAAAGCGAGGGGTCATGCGCGCGGAGATTGTTGCCATTGCCAAGTCCATCAACAACAACGATCTCGAAAGCAGCCTCAAGAGAGATATCGGGATGGGAAGCGGCCGTAGCATCCAGAAGCGCGAATTTGGCGAAGGACTGGCTATCATGGCGCTGCAACGAGGCATCGATTCGTTGAGTATGCCAGCGCGCAAGAAATGCTGAAGAAGGTCGCTCTGAGGACCTTCTGAGATTGTCTACAACACATGCTTCACAAGCCGCGGTCGCTGCGGATTATGCAGGGGAAGTGGGTGCCAACCATGGCATAAGCAGCCTGGCGAGAGGCATGTCGAGCCATCTAGCGAGATATTTTGGTACCGTAATTCAATAATCGAAGAATGCGATGCACACGAATGGAAGTAGTGATGCAATAACGGCTAAATCGATGTGTGCCCAAGCTGTCTAGACTTCGGGAGCTAGACGGCCCGTGCTGATGTGGACCCCTGCAGCAATTCCATATGTAAGGTACCCGAACTCTACCCAGGTGTTCTCAAGATAAATTAAGCGGCTCCATATTGGGTTCATGCAGAGCCCTGTCTATCCAACCACAGAAGTGTGCATCCATTTCCCGTGCCTCGGCGAGCGCGACAGTGTAAGACGAACACCTGGTCCATCATGCAGGGCGTAACAGACTAGCTACTGGCAAACAAGCTGTCAGCTTACGCAATAAATATGAAGTGTCGAGGCGAGTCTCCCATGCTTGGCCTCGGAAGCGAGGTGGATGTTACCCAAGTAGAACAGACGTTGAGGAGGGCATTGATTGCACTGCTCGCCTATTAGAGTGAGTTACGGAACGCCTTACAAGATCGTAGGATTCTTCAAAGTGTGCTTCGTGTTGGTGGCCAAAGTCGAGCATTAGGCCGTCAGTCATCGTAGAGTGACTACTACAATGCGGCCTTGGCTCCCAGGATCTTGAGATCAAGGTCACAATCGGTCTGGGCAGTAATTCCTAGAATGGTAGGCCGCAATCAACGAGAATGACCGAGGCAGAACCTACGCGACTCTCCTATACCGGATGGTTACATTCATCCTTCCGTACGGACACCAGAAGATGAAGCCTCGTGCTGCTAAGGCTAGCGCTGCTAGGATGCTGGGGGCCAACACTTCTACCACTGCAAATGCCCACAAGCACATCAGGGGCAATACAGAATCTACACATAAAATACGGGGACCAGTCAAGTCCATCAACTCAGTCCTCTACTCTGTCCTCTCTACTACTAGTCAGTCATGTTCGCCTTCACGCTCGGCGGTACCGTGACCACCCTCTCTGTGCTTGGCCTCTGTACAGGAGGGCTAGCGGCGACCTCACGTATCCAGTCACGCAGCGGGAAAACACCGAGCCTGGCTTCCGATCCAGCAACCACGTCCTACTGCTCTTGGTGGATCGACTACGATGGTTCCATGACCTGTCAGGAAGTCCTCGACGACAATTGGATTGAGCTAGATGCTTTTCGCCGCTGGGTATGTACAGACAAAACACCACCCTCGATCTGCATGAACTGACTGCTGCTTAAGAACCCTTCTATCGGCGCTGACTGCACTGGACTTGTGTCCGGCAATAGCTTTTGCGTCGAGGCTGTCAAGGAGCCCGCACCAACAACTACCCAGAAAACGTCCGGCACACCTAGCTCATCGCGTTCCAAAGCCAACACGCCCACTTCCAAGCCCACGTCGTCCCCTTCTCCTGCCCAACCAACCTCTTCCAGTGTCATTACTAGCAGTGCCACTCCGACTTCCAGTAACGGCGTGGCTACACCATCGCCCGTTCGCCCCGGGATGGTGAGCAACTGCAAAACCTTCCACTTCGTCGAATCGGGAGACAACTGCGGCACAATGGCTGAAAAGTATGGCATAGGCACTGCCGACGTTATTTCGTGGAATGGACTCAACAATGCATGCACCAATTTATGGCAGGACGCATATGCCTGCGTGGGCATAATTGGTGGCTCACCCAACCCTTCTCCTACAACTTCAGTTCCGTCTGGCAATGGTGTTTCGACTCCGACGCCTGTGCAGCCACGGATCGTGAAGAACTGCAACAAATTTTTCTTCGTTGAATCAGGAGATACATGCGACGTTATCAACCAGAAGACCGGTGCGCGAGTAGCCGATATCGTTGCATGGAATGGATTGAACAGCGGATGCACCAACATCTGGGGCGACACGTATGCTTGCATCGGCGTGATTGGTGGCTCGACTTCGTCCACTTTCTCATCTTCTCCAAGTCCTACCCAGTCCGGCAATGGCGTATCGACGCCAACACCAGTTCAGCCAGGAATAGTGAAGAACTGTAATAAGTTCTTCTTTGTTGAAGGAGGATATACGTGCGATGTCATCAACCAGAAGACTGGTGCCCGAGTAGCAGACATCATATCGTGGAATGGATTGAACAGCGGATGCACAAACATCTGGGGCAGCACATATGCATGCATCGGTGTCATCGGCCAGTCCCCGACCACAACTACACCATCCCCAACGCAGACGTCCAGCGGACCCGCAACACCTTCACCCATCCAATCCGGGATGACCAAAGGCTGCACCTTGTGGCACTTTATTGGCGGTTCTACGACATGTCAGCAGGTGCTGAGCTACCAGAAGATCACGTTGGCGCAGTTCTACAAGTGGAATCCGGCTGTAAAGGCAGACTGCAGTGGCTTGTGGAAAGATACCTATGCTTGTGTCCGCGGACCATAGTCGTGAGGGAAGTCAGCCAGATCATAAAACCTTCTGCTTCGTGAGCATAGAGGTTTGATCATGTACTTCAGAGTTCTCCGATTCTTAACAGTTCCGCAGTAGTTTGCACGTTGTCTCATTTCGTAGAAATTTCACGTAATTACCCCTGCTCCTCCTTAGGAATGTGTTACATTGCGGATCTGCCGCGACGCTCTGTGTTTTATGCTCTCAGCCTTAGGACGTCTTCTTTGAGGAGTCAACTTGTTCTTTCTTCATTGTCGTGCCCAGAATCACGTAGCTTGACTGTTGGTTCGATAGTACTTGTACATCTATTTCCTCTTTCGCGCGCTTAGCCTAGCCGCAGAGTGCTTTTATGTCTAGCTCGACACGCTGTCTAGTCTTGCGCTCAAACAGAGATAAGGATACGTAGACTGGTTCAGCGCGACTCTGTTTACCGGCTGCATAAGTCGTCTGCTATTCGGGACGTCGTAAAGCAACTAGCGCCGCTGACTGTCAGCCGTGTGGTTGGCATCGTCGCCTTCTTCTTGAAGCAGGGGTTCTTTTGGCTGCGCAGCTTACTGCTACTGTCACTTTTCCCCACCTGGAGCGCGTTCATGGCCTTCTACTGCTCACCCGTGCATGATTTCGTGGTGAGCACGCCTCCGCCGCTCAGGCATATCTTCGCTCACAGTCCGACAGCTCCTTGCTGTACTCTACTATCTACCGCTCTGCCTCATGGCTGTTCGAGGCTATCGTCCTGTGTGCGCGGGGATCAGATTCTTTCCTGCCTTCTGCCTTCTCGTTCCAGGCTCTACTGTCATTATTGTACCCCTCGTAGTGTAGGAGGTAGTACGCAAATGCTTAGCCTTAGCGCGCAACTCTCAGGAACAGAGAGCAGTGTCTATTGAATGCAAAACAACGCATGGCTTAGAAATTGAATCGAACCAACGAGCTGTCGTCGTGATATCTCGTTCATGCCAGATCCGCGAGAGAAAAGTTGTCGTCGCTCGCTGGATGACTGGTGCAAAACCATCGACGTAATCTTTGACCGCCTGCAGTGTGCTAACGCGCGCTTCCGTACCTCTGACTTCAATGGCTGCTACTATGAACGGTAGCGTGACGAATCGTAGCGGTTGCTTCGTCATATGCTTCGTAAGCTCAAGCTCCCTCATTACTTCATTTGACCAGACATCAGCCTTGTCATCTTCGCTCCCAAAGTCGTGTCTTAACCTATGAGCCACCAATAGTGCAGCTAGTCGGTAAACCTTAGCTTGCGCAAGAAGATGGACGAGCTCAGTGGAGTCGAAGTGGTCAAGTATCTGACGTGCGTGCGACGGGATCCATTCATCCACGGCGGTATAGATTTTGTCCAGCTGAGCATGAATGCGGGCTATGCAACTTGCATCGGTCTCGTTTGACAAGGAATGGCTGATGATGCAGAGATCCTGAAAATGTGGCAGTAAAGGCAGGCAGAGGCCAAGCTTTCTATCCACGCGCTCTTGTAGCTGCTGCAGTGCTCTTGGTGTTGGCGACCGGCGATGTGTCAAACATTCCATCACCTCGAGAAGTTCAAGGAAGCTTTTCCATGACTCCAGAGGCAAACTTGGTGGCGTAGAAGTTATGATTGGGCTCACTGCACTAATGCAGTAGTGGCAGATATCTGCGACGCCGTAGCCAATGCTCGAATAGACGAAGAATGCCAATGTGTTCCCGAGAGCAAGGCACAGAGTGGCGTCCTGCTCGGTCGTGACAGAGAGTGTACGCAATGTGCTCATGGCGGGGGATGCGAAAAGGACTCCCGCGTTTCTAGCGACTTCTTCGCCAGTGCCATACTGGAGCGATTTGAGCCAGACAGCGCATGCAAGGTAAGCATGCTTGAGTATTGGCAGTGCAAAAGGTAGCAAAGCTGCTAGTGCCTGTTGTTCGATGATTGCAAAACTGCGGAGCACGACTAGCGACTGAACTCTCTCAGGCTGACCCAGCAAGAACATTAACAGCTCTTTCTCCTCCGCGCAAATATCATAGTCGGGAACATATTGCAACTTGGTGCTCACATCAATTGACGCTGGTTCCGATTTGTTGAGTAACGTCGAGCTCCTCTGCGAAACCGTCCGCTTACCGTGTTGCGGTCGACGGCCAGATGGGCGCACTGGCCTGTCAGTTGAGCAGTGCAAGCGCAACCGCTCGCATCTGACGCAAGTCGCTGTAACGCACTCGCGAACACATCGCTCCTTGAGATCATAACATCGGTCGCATGCGATGCGGAGCCTCCGTGTATTCGCTGTGTCCTTCGCCATTCAGGCTCGCGTCCAACCCCGAAGGATTTGCCGAGTCGATAAATTAAGATGTGCGAAGGCTCAGTGCATGGGAAGACTCCAGATGTAAGAAAGTCTGCCGCGATCGATACGCAAGGGACCAAGTGAGAGAATGAGTGAAGCCTGAAGAACCAAACGGTACGCTTGACCGGAGGTTTGGCCGGAGGTTTGACTGGAGGGTTGAGATTTCCTAGCGTGAAATGACTCATGCTAGCGCTTACAGATCAGTAAGGTAGCGTAACCTGAACCCGTTGGTCTTTCATCTCCTACATGGTGCCTTCTATCACGCTCAAGCTATCATCAAAATCAT
>Ga0265797_10001146_pt1 | contig 47354 bp, 38 predicted proteins | sample P2T30metagenome_FD_192433 | JGI IMG/M metagenome (GOLD analysis project Ga0265797, IMG submission 192433) | Plant litter microbial communities from East Loma Ridge, Irvine, California - P2 T30 | ecosystem: Environmental > Terrestrial > Plant litter > Unclassified | place: USA: California...
GAATCGTATTCGTCTTCCAGAACAGACTCATACGGCTGTTCACTTGGAAGCAGCCGACTGCGACTCTGAGCTTCTTGGCTATACACACGCTCATCTGCTTAGACCCGGAACTGCTACCTTTGGTGCCTCTAGTAGCAGTCTTGTTCTTTGTTATGCTCCCGTCCTTCCTCGCACGACATCCAACGGCCGAGAACGACCTGAGACTGGACTCGAGAACATTCGGTCCACCAGTCGCACCACCTTCTCGCGTTAAACCTGCGCCAGAACTCAGCAAGGACTTCTTCCGCAACATGCGCGACTTGCAAAACTGTATGGAAGACTTCTCGCGCATGCACGACGCAGCAAACGAGTACATCACGCCTTACACAAATTTCTCAGACGAAGGTGTATCCTCAGAACTCTATCTCGTGCTCTTCATCCTTTGTATCGCAGCTTTTATCGCAAGCCATCTCATGCCCTGGCGTGCCATTGCGCTGATCGGCGGCTGGGCAGCAGTAATTTCTGGCCACCCAGGCGCGCAGTCCATTCTGCTCTCGACCGACAATCTGAAGCAATTTAACCATACAGTTGACGGCTTACAAGCCTGGATTCGAAATTGGATTGAGCGAGATATTATTCTGGACGAGCCTGCTGAAGTGCGCCAGGTCGAGATCTTCGAGCTCCAAAAGCACCACCAGTCATCGGAAACCTGGGAGTCATGGCTGTTCTCCCCGTCACCGTATGACCCACTCTCGCCTTCGCGTATAGCAGGTGCCAGGGCGAAGGGAACGCAGTTCTTCGAGGAAGTGCAACCGCCCACTGGCTGGCGATGGAAAGACAAGAAATGGTCTCTCGATCTGTTCAGCCGCGAATGGGTAGAAAGGCGAATCATCACCGGCGTCGAAATCGAAAACGAAGGCGAACGATGGGTCTACGACCTCCCCATCGAAGACGTCGAGACCGGCAGCCCGAAGAAGCAAAGAAAGTCTTTACCGAAGAGCGGTTGGGAAGAAGGCAACGGGATGGACAAAAAGGGTTTGTGGAGACGAAGACGATGGGTCAGAGACGTGGAAAGAGTGGTCGTCAAGGCAAGTCCGCTTGATTGATTCCGTCGATTCTACGCTGTTATTCTATCTACCAATCTCAATGTCTCATTCGCATCGCGAGCAATTTTCCTCCAATCATGAAAGGTCGTTGCTGATTGTCCATGTCTCTCGCAGCGCACCAAGAAAGCCCCTCTGAACCCTCTGGCCACTCTCGACCCGGGCATCGTGAATCCTGGCGCCGTGGAACCAGGCGCTCTCAAATAGACCAAAAGATTCGCTTACAGGGTATGCAACTCCTATCCGCCGAGGTTGACACACTACCAGCGTCCGTAAAACCTCGCTTGAAGTGATCAGGAGAAATTATAGTCCCACGGCTTTTGCAATAATCGTAGATGCGCTTTGCGTTTTTCAGCCATCCTTTCACTAACCATTCTGTCCACCGTGGCCCGATCCGAATCCGGGAGAGTATAGTATGCCGAGGGCGTGTAATCATCAAGGCCATCCACCATGTCAGCAATCTCTTCGAGCTTGAATCTGTAGGCTGCTTCTTCGTCCAATGGCGAAGGGGAGGTGCTCCGGTAAGGAGTCTTGTTATGTTTGGGAAGCGTGGAAAAGTACTGCTTGACGTTGGGTGGAAGGTCGAAATCCAAGTTTTGAGTGCCGTTGCGACTGTGGGCGCTTGTATCCTGTGGAGGGGGCGCTGGTGGACCTGGTCGATTGGTGCGGTTTGATGGCATGGCAGGCGCGCCTATGTCTTTGCCGCCGCGCGACCGGATGTAGTTCGCCTTCATGCTGTAAGGGCCTTTCTGGTTGATTGCAATGCGTAGTGGCGACTCGCCGGCTTTATTGAGTGCGTCGACGTCGGCGGAGTTGTCGATCAACATCTTGAGGATTTCGACGTTGTCGAAGTCGGAGGCGGATGCGAGGTGTAACGGCGTCATGCCATTTTTATCCGCGCACCAGGGGTGCGCACCGTGGATGTTGATCAAGCCTGTGACTCGCTCTTCAGAGTCGCTGCGGGAAGCGCCTAGCAGCTGGCCGTCGACGTCTTGCTCGCGTTCGCGGGTTCGCCCACGTTCGTGATAAGTATTCCAGGCTGCGCGGTGTGTTAGTTCGGGGTGCACGTCAAGGTGGGTTGTACGCCGCGCCTACTGTTGTTCATAGGGCCTGTACCGTTATGCTGTATCTGCTGAGCGCCCTGGCCAAAGTTGTATGCTTTGCTAGCGTATCAGCGTTGATCTTGTCATCCTCGAACGTAGCTTACCAGGGCCATTATGGATTGTGGAGTTTCCACTGCTGTGGATGTCAGACCAAGAGTAAGCCATGCTGTCGCACGATTCGAGAGGTGTAAAGGCCCATCAATCCAGTCCTGCCATAATTGTCGTTCGTGGATGTGCTAGGACTGTACGACTCGGGGCAGACAGGTTGCCTACACGCAGAGAGCTGAAAAGGCTGGTTACACAGAGCCAAGGTAGTGGGGCGAGGCTGAAGCAGCATGCAGCAGTTCCTACCTCCGTCGGACGGGTCATCGCGCTTTTGGGTGAGTATTAGCGATCAGGCTGGGCCAGGTGAGCAGCAGGAAGCGCCGGGAATCGAATATGCAGTTGATTGGCCTTACGTGCGTCCGCTGCATGCAACTGCAGTTTCCCGCAGGGTTGTATTCGATCTGGGAACGGTTTCAGACCAGTGCCACTTCTCCTCCACAGAAGTCGAAATATCGATAGCAGGCGTTGATATCTGGTTTTAGATACCGGAATCGTTGTTGATATCCGCTGTGAACACCTCAAGGACTTCTGATCAGATGCAGCGAGGAGAGGAGAGTGCGCAAGAAGGCTGGAGTCGCTTCTGATTGGGCAACGAGCGAGACCAATCGGGCCTTCCGGCCGTCTAAATGACAATACGGCTATGAGCTGCAGGTGTCGTCGTACAAGCACGTGTGATCCATCTTGCATCGTTAGGCGCTTCTGGTCTTCGCCGGTCTGCATGATCTTCGGATCCCCGCAGACATCACAGGACCGCAACCTATTCACCATATCGTCGAAGCCGTCACTCTGAGTGTTGACCGTTGTCGGCTGTGTGATCTACAGGTACGTCTTTGATCTTGAATTTCCATGTCTCCTGTGATAGTCGATGTCCTGGAACGTGTTAGTATGGAAGTGGAATGGGCATGGGTCTTTGGTATCTGATCTGTTTGCGTGGACGTCCTGTCAAACGATCGGTATGCGTGATAAGATGAGCAGGAAGCACTTACAAGTTGCTGCTGTTCCAATGTCGTAACCAGTTTAGTGACCCGTACACAGAACAGAACTAAGCATTTGTAGCCCCTGGAAGACAGATGCTCAGAGGATCTGGATTACAGCAGAATCTGATGTGTATACTGTACAGTCGTCTAAGATTTGTCTGCTTCGATGGTACAATTGTCAGGGCTTGCAGACTGCTTAACCTCAGCATCCCTTGAACCTAGAGCTGATGGCTCCTTAGTAAGAAGTAGGGCATCGTCCAGAGCAAGTACACGACTGTCGACCTCGTTAACCCATTGAAACCCTCGCCATTGCGTCCCAAGAAACGACCTCACTCGGCGCCCACGTCCCAAGTCCCCTGGGCCGATGCACCTTGATTTTCTTCTAGAACAGGAAATTTACAAATCGAATCGGGCGAGCCGCAACCTCACTCTCGCTCCTACGACGACGCAGATCCCGAAACATCCAGTAGACGCGGTCCGCCTGCCGAGGTGTAAGCCCAGTCTTGACCTGTATTTTTGTCATCTTGTGGGCGATGTATTCTAGTCCGAGCGGGACCGTGTTCGTCTGTTCGATCCATGCACAAAGCTTTCTCGCTGATGAAACGGCGTTGTGATCGGGTTCGAAGCATATGTGAAAGTGCAGAATGGCTGGTGGGTCCCTTGCGCGCGCCTCGGTATCAAGGGCGTGGATTGAGGCTGCGATGATACCCATCTGCTTGAGGTCGAAATTGTTGAGGATAAAGAGGTACTCGCCGCCGCTTGCTTGCTTGTCAAAGAATCGAAATTCGGCACGCAGTTGGCGAGAAGTGTTGCTGAGGGGGTGCCGAGCTGTTGCTAATGGTAGAACGGAAGCAACGTCGACGACAGGAACCAGGATATTGGGCATAGGCACCCTGCCAAGATACCACTTCAGATTCGTGCGCACAAGTTTGACTTCATGTCGTTTGCTGTGCAAGTCCCCGTAAGCAGCGATGAATTTCTTGTATGAGACCGGTCGCCTCTCTTGCTCCCACATAGTGAATTCAACGAGTTTGTATACATGGGCAAGGATCGTGCGCAAAAATTTGATTACATGGTGTCCGGCATGCAAGTTCTCGTAAGCGGCGACGAGCTTCTTGCCTGAGACTACTCGCCTGACGTGCATCGACGTGTTCATGGCGACAAACTCGTAGACATTGTTTCTGAGCTCCGGAGGTATGCCTTGCAGGCTTGTGAGAGGTGGTAGAGATGGTGGAGGCGGCAAAGGCGATGACTTCCAGTACCGTGTCAGGTAGAGGAGGACCGTCAGTACGATAAGGGTGGCGACAATCCACTGGCAGGGAAACATTTTGTCGCACGCAGTAGGAACGAGTGAACGAATCAATGCTGTCGCTATCGGTGAAGAGGAGTAAGGGCGTATCAGGCTATGTTTCTTTGATGGAGAATGTGGAATTGTGGTATGCGTGTGGAAAGTCCAGAATGGCGCCGCGACTTTATGCTTGCATTTAGGTAGACTCGGGTGGGTTTGTAGTTGTGGTTCACTATCAGAAAGTTAATATACCTCAATATAAGCGTTGGCTTCTGCAGTATATGTGGCATCAACTTCAACTCTGCAACCACTGACAAGGTGGACTCGTCAGTACTCGACATTGCGTAGTGTTGCTGATCTTGGGGACGGCTAAAAGTGGCCGGCGATGTGCATCAGTATGGCGAAAAAGTATTGTTTAAACTTTTTTTTTCTTTTGCTCGTCATTGTTCACCAGTCGCAGGCCTCGGCCATGAGCTTAGCAAGCTCCTCAAGATAGTGCTTATCCGTCTCATCAAAGCCGTCGGCTACCGCGCAGTCGATGTCGATGATCGCCACAACCTAGTGAAAAGATGGTGTGTCAGCTTTGCGAACAATCTCATTCCCCGTCAAGCAGGACAAGCTCAAGAAGACATACCTTTCCATCCACCAGAATCGGCACAACGATCTCGCTCTTCGAGTCACCGTCGCATGCAATGTGTCCCGGGAAGAGGTCGACGTCTGGCACAAGTTGTGTCTGGGCAGTCTCAGCCGCTGCACCGCAGACTCCACGGCCGAAAGCAATGATTTGGCAGGCGACTTTGCCTTGGAAAGGACCAAGGATCAATTGAGGCTTCTTGCCTGCTGCTGCCCGTGATGGATCGAGGACGTAGAAGCCAGCCCAGTTTGTGTGGTTAGAAGGTGATGACAAGGCGTGGAGAGCGTGCCAGAGGAGCGAGGCAGCGTTGGATGTGTTGCTGTAGTGAAGACTTATATGAGTGTTGTTTCGAATATACAAGCATTGAGTATGCGAGAGGTGGCACGTCTTGAACTTACCAGACCTGTATGTATTGTCAGTGCATGTCAAATTATGATATTGAGTTACAGGAATGGCGTACCCAGTTACGTTGACCATCAAACAGCGCAGCCGCTTGCTCAATCACCTGCTCGTACGCTTCCTTCTTGCCAACGCCGGCGGCGAAGTTTTACGAGTCGGCATGCACCTGGATTCGTGGCTTAACGGCGTGATCTCTCAGTCATCCAAAATAGCGTCGAACTATACCATTATGTTTCCGCTTATATTTCAGTATCGCTGACACAGTTTAGGCGTTCCAATTGCTGTTCACGGGTGTTGCAACAGTAATTGACGATCTATCGTGGAATTTGACGAAAAGCCGTTTGTGACTGGGTTCTGCTGACAAAGGGAAACTTCGACTCGGGCCGTGCGGACTGTGTCACAGGGTATGCATGCTATTCTTTCACCTCGTTCGATTTTGTGTCATCTCATGGTTGACCGCTAGGATCTCGCTTGCTATGCGAAATGCTCGACGTGCCGAATCTGGGCTCCGGCAGATGTCGTGATCCCGGCCTATTTCGAAAGTAGACGCACAGAACCCACAGCCACGAGGTCGGAGGCACGTTCAGCCGCCTGGCGGCCCTGCGCCGGGTTTAACAAGCTATATCCGAGGGGTGCATCAGACCATAGCAAGCAAGGTTATCTGTCATCGAACGATACCGGCGGCTACAATAGAGCTCCAGGAGACTGGTATATGAAGGCCAAGATCTCACAGTAGCTGTCGAGATACTGTAATTCTCATCTTTCCGCACAAATACTGCCATCCTGACATCCAATCTAAAGCAATGGTCCTCAAACAGTGCTGTGCCACCGGATCCCTGCATACCGGCACGCCGCAAGGCCGCATTGAGAAGGTGCATGGTTTTGATTGCTATATCGCAGACGCACCGAGCGGCTCACCGAAAGGCATCGTCGTCATCATCCCTGATGCTTTCGGATGGGAGCTACCAAACAACAGGATCCTGGCCGACGAATATGCAAAAAAGGGTGATGTCCAGGTGGTAAGACATTGGTGAATATGAGCAACATCGTATCCAGACTGACACGCGCCTAGTTCCTGCCAGATTTCATGAACGGTACACTCCACAGTGTTGAAGAAGACCTCCAAGATAGTGACCACTGACCAGTATATCGCAGGCTTCGTCATGCCGCCTGAGGTGATGATCAGCTTCCACGCCATGACTGCCACAGGATTCTGGAACCAGATCTACAAAATTGGACACGCATTTTACCTCATGCGCTTCTTCGCTCCCTTCATGTACAATTGCAGAGACGGAGTCGCCAGTCCAAGAATCTACAGCTTCTTCAAAGCAATCCGTGAGCACGAAGCTGCTAAGCTCCCCGTCGGAACCGCTGGCTTCTGCTGGGGAGCCAAATATGTCACAGAGCTCTGCTGGGATCAGACCAGGACCGAATCAGGCGAGCGTCTGGTCGACTGTGGTTTCATCGCGCATCCTTCTAACCTGAAGTACCCAAGCGATATTGAGAAGGTCGTCTTGCCACTTTCGTGCGCGGCCGCTGAGATTGACTTCCAGATGAGCGCAGAGAACGCAAAGCAGACTGAGGAAGTTCTAGTGGCCAAGACGGCCAAGACCAAAGATGAGGGAGTCGAGCATGAGTTTGTGATGTACGAGAAGGCATTCCACGGCTTTGCTGTGAGGGCGGATGAGGACAACCTCGAGGAGGCCGAGCGAGGGAAGAAGGCTGAGGCGCAAGCGATCGCATGGTTTTCGCGGTGGTTTGCTGGGCCGCCGCCGAAGACTATCAGCAGTGCTTGACATTGATGTAAGTAATAATAATGAATCAGTTCATAAGGTATTTGGCAAACATAAGACCGAAGTGAGCCGATTGACCGCAGCGCAAATTCCAACAAAGAGCACTCACTCCTGCCGAATGCTGGCTGCCAGGTCAAAGGCAGTCACATGTGAGCGCCCTCACTGCCACTTCAAGACTTATCATCTGAAGACAACCTCTGCTCTCGAAATCCACTACCTTGCCTTGACATTTGAAGCACTTTGCGAGCATATGACAATTTCCCTTTTGTACAGCTTACTGTGTCATCTCCACGAGCAAAAATGGTGACCATCCGAGGCAACCCGCCCAACAACAAACGCTCAATGGGTGCCGCCACCTCCTCACCTCCAAAACAACAACACAACCCTCCGAGCCAATCCGCTCCTATCTCACGACTCCCAATCCCCATACCACCCGGAACCGCCGCCGCCAAGTACAATCACATCTTCATGGATCATTGCGAGTTCCGCCCGTCGCCCGTCCACGGCTTCGGTGTATTCGCCATCCAGGACATCGAGGCGGGAACCGAAATCATCAAGGAGAACGCGCTCTGGGTCATTGACACTGCGACGGCGATAAAAGCTACGTTCTCAGCGGATTCTGACTACAGTGACCCACGGTACATCATGATCGACGCTTTCTACAGGAACAACCTGAACGAGGAGGATGAGGTGGAGCGGCTGCGACTCCAAGAAGACATCCTCACTCTGTGTGGTGGGTTCACCAGCGAGGAAATGCTTCAAGGGGATGGACAGGCCAACATGCAGACATTGAGTGAGCGCCTTCGCGAGATCCTGATCCTCAATGGAGTGGCGGAGAGCAGCGATGGCCAGGCCGACTATGCTGCCATCTTCAGAGCTTCTTCGCGCCTCAACCACAGCTGCGCACCCAACGCCGAGCGCATGCGGTCCCAGTTGGATGACGGTTCGGTGGTAAGATTCTCCTTCCAGGTCCGTAACTAAACTCGTCTCAATTTACTAACTCGCCACTCCAGTGGGCAACAGTCCAAGCCATCTCTCCCATCAAGAAAGGCGAAGAGATCTTTGTCAACTACCTCGACCCGCTCGCTAGATCCGACTTTCGCCAAAAGATGTTCCAATCTCGCTGGCACTTCACATGCGCCTGCAAGCTATGCACACGGCCCAAGAAAGAAGCCGACGTCTCGGACTACAGACGCGAGAAGATCGAGAACGCCATGAAAATGATGGGAGACGCCCAGAAGATGCTTGGGGAGCCAAAGCCAGAGACGCAAGGAGACGTGGCCTACATGAACCACCTCAAACAGTGCGATAAGGCCACACTAGGCGAGGCGGGGTGGCAAGTGATTGAGAAGTTCGCGGCGATGGAGGGAGTGAGGGATCTCAAGTTATTCAACAGGTAGCTTACCATCATTCCTATGTTGCCTTGTCATTTGTTAACTTTTGAATAGCATCACACACGCCGCAGACGCTGCTCGCCGCCTTAAAAAGCTCTCGCTGGAGACGAGACTGATTGATCGCCTGATGGCGGTATGTCGTACCCATAGCCAAAGTCCAGAGATGGACAAGAATGTGAAGATCAGGTGGCAGGACCTCCGCACGGCGGCCAAGCACGTGGCCGTCCTGGCTCACCTCCAGGAGCTGGCCAACAAGGCCACCTGAGCGGAGGGGATGGCGGGGCAGGGCAGGAGGGAGGCGGAACGGGAACGAGAGGAGGATATTCGGTGGGGTTTGTATTATATATTGCGGATAGACCTTTGCTTTTTGTTTCTCAATGACCTAACATTCGTCGATCTTGCCATGTTTGATGGTCATCTCTCAAGCACTAATATATCGCGTCTTGGAGACCAGTCAAGGTCTGCCGATGGCACTCGTCTGTAGGCACAACATGCGGATTGATTGGAAGCCATTGGTAACATCTATGTCGTAGCAAGCAGCGGCGAGGAGAGATCCACGATGTCCTACATCACTCGAAGCCATGCAGTGTGCGGATACTATCTGCGTTGTCCAAGATAGCAGCAGCAGTACCATTGAGAGGCTGCGAGTCTGAGAAGATGTTGATACAGTGGGGTATACCTATTAGCGACGTGTGATACCATAATGTAGTCTGACATGCGAGGACAAGCCAGAGAAGGAGAATATAGCAATTTAGCTTTTCCTGTTTCCGTTCACTGCGTAACCTGCCAGCAGGTGTATCTTGTGTTCCGTAGCTACTTTGACATCGATCGCCAGTCCCAGCTGCGCGCTCCCTGGACGATTTTCTCCAACATTCATGTTGTGCCCTGTCCGAGCTGATTGAGCATGGCTACGGAACATCACGAGGTCTAGCAAGATCAACAAAGAGACTGTACAACATCCTAAATAAACAACCCATAAATCATGGCACCACCACCACAAAAGAAGACAAACAAACGAAAGTCCACGAAAACCACACAGCACATCACTAGCCGGAATGACCAATTAAACCCACCCACCACCACGAAGAAGGGCAGATGACCCTCCCATCCCGTCAAAACTCGGTGCCATCTCCGCTCTCCGAAACAACAAACACTCTTCTAAGCTTCTTACACCAAGGGAGATCCCTGAATACCCTTCCTTGCCATCAGCATGTAGGAAAATTCCCCGATTCGCCGCCTCGTTTGCAACATACACACACGGGAAAGCCATCTGAGTTAGCAGGGTAATCTTCACGCGAAATAGTGGCTTGAAAGTCTAAATGACATGATCTCGATGGAAGGTTCGCGGGAAGCGGTTTGAAGGACTGCGGGTGATGTAGAGTTTGGGGCGGGAGCGAGCTAGGTATACACGAAACTGACGCGTGGCGGGAATGGGTGAAATTGAACAACAACATTGTACCTTATGCAAGCGTGTAAGCTGTTGTGTGAGACTGTGTGATTTCTTCGAGGTTCTGTCTCCCGAATAGGAAGGAAAAAGGGCAGAAGAGCAAGACGACCCTACCGGGACGGGACACTTGAACCACCGGTGCCATTCCAAGGGTCATGCGGCTCTTCGAAACCGACCACAGCAAAAGCGACAATCCTCATGTTAGCAATGTCTTGTCTGAAGTAAACACCTCATGTGTCAACGACCGTGTCACAAGGCGGAACGTTGAGAAATGCAATTCTGAAGAGATAGGGCATCCACGGCTGGCCACGGTTCGGATATCGGACGGGCAGATCGAGACTATGGAGAGAAAGATGCCTGGGGATGTATGTCTCGGAGTCGGGAGGGAGTGAAGGTGATGGGATGCCGAGGAGATGCCCTGGTGTGTGAGAAGGTGAGACATTGGGATGCTTGTTTGCGGTTCGGGGAAGGGTGGGTTCAATTGTTTTCATGTTGCTTATAGGTTTAGGGTTGGAGGTTTAGGGTCGGAGAGATGTGAGAGCTGTGGAAGCAGATACTGTACTTTGTTTGTTATGATAATATTTTAGTGTATTCCCAGCGGTTTTTGCTCGCAAGACAATGCCTGTCACCGAATTGTTAACAATCACCAACACAGATCAAACATCCTACTCGCACCCCGGCCGTGCAATATACAAAGTCGAACGCCTCCCACGCAATCGCCAAATTGCACTTTCCGCAAACGTTAGACTACAACCTTTTTCGCAGTTCGAACGAAACGTCATCTCCAATTTAACGACTGGACCAAAGCTCATTTCGATTCTCGATGTGTTCCACGATGCTTCGAACCAGGGCAAAGAATTTTTCAGTCAGTCTATGGGGATTTGTTTGAGACAAACCTATGGGCCAAGCACATCCCCGATACGTTGGCGCGACGCAGGTATGACAGTTCTGATGAACATCGCCAGGGTAATTTATCGAGGCTCCAGTCTGCTGTGAACGAGTCGTGGGAGAATTGTCGAGACGCGCGCACCGCGCGGGAGATTTCGATTTCCAGCACATTATCGTTGTAGGGCTGAGAGCAAGAGGAACCTCGGCCACGATTGGCATCGCTACATCGCACATCGCACATCGAGATTCGCGACTTCGCTATCTGTCTGCCGGGTACTCGGATGCTGCATTATGGCAATGCTGGACAATATTCGCTTTTGCGCGCGAGTAGGCTACTGGCGGACAAGCTCGCTTCGCTTGCAACACGAGCAAAGATCATGGGTGTTCGCAGTAGTTCAATAGAGACGCCTTGCTATAACACGCTCGCTGCAGACTATGCATCACAGATAACACACACGCCAGGCGCTAAAGCGAGCAATGCCGATTTTGATGCGCGGGAGAGCGACTGCAGCATTCGTCACCAACAGGACTAGCAGAAGGTCCAGAACGCATGATCAGCCTGGAATTGATTAACCCAGGCATGACAAAGGGCAGAGAAAATACCGTAGTCCCGGGGAGAGAAGCGCTCCCCAAAAGCTGAAACTATAACTAACCCAGGAGATGCGCCGGGCGAAGCATGTCATAGGGTGGGCGAGAGTCAAGAACAGACAGGGGAGCCACATGCGCATTGCCGGCGGGCGGCGCGCGGAGCAGGGCCGGGGAGTCTAGTGGTCGATGCCGCGCGCACGCAGGTCTTTGCAGGATTCTCCTGGGAGTCTTTGGCGCTCGTGCGACTACGCTGTTTTCTGGAGCGGAAAGGTACTTCGCCAGGAGTGGCCTATCAGCGTGGCGGACTGCCCTCCTGCTTTTCGAGGTGTCGTTTCATCATGCTAGGTGTGCAGGAGGGCAGGGAAAGGGAAGGAGAGGCAAACGGTGAAATCGCGGGATGTACGCAAAGCGCTACTGTAAACAGTAATGCAAACAATTCTATATTATTTCCGGCTAGACAGCAGAACCAACACAGCTTTACCGTCGGCATATCAAACGACAGCCGAGGGCATGAGTGCACGCACTGTGCCACCTAGCATCGAGGATCGAGCGAACGACCACAGGGCTGGGAACATGCTGTCATCCGTGCCATACACTACCACAGCTCGCAGGATCGTACAAGCTGAGAGGGAGAACGAGCCCTGATGATGATGATGATGAGCTTGGGAGTGGGCGAGAGAAAAAGTGTGGGGCGATGCTTTTTTGCGCGAGAATCCGGTCATTTTACGTTTGTACCTGCATCGTGAAACATGTACCCCTGAGCCTGGCTATGAAACCGGACAGGGCGGGCCTGCATGCAGCAGCGTGCAATAATGCAATGCCTTATCCAATTGTTATTTGCAGAGGCTGCGTTGTGTGCGATTGAGGAGCAGAGTGCATGGTGGTATGCAGTAGTAGGAGGTGAGTTCATGGGTTGGTGCATAGATAGATGGATATGTATAGAGAGAGGGGGGCAAATGCAATGCCAGATATAGCCAGGCGAAGGCGAAGCCTCTTCCAACCCATGTCCTGCCCTCCCTTTTACGATCTACGGGGCGGCGATCAATGAGATGATTAGAACTGCTACGTACTGCTTAATTACTGCTACCACTACTGTAATTTATTGCTTGGTGTGAGGTGAGCTCATCATCGTCTCTTCGCATCTTCGAATCTTGCTAGCTCCTACTACTACTCTACTCCGAAATTGACTCCCCTACTAGGCCGGCACCAGCAAAGCGTATTTGGGTGGCACCAACTCCCTGATCCCAGTCCGTCGGCCGCTACACGCCGCGTGCACTGCTCCTCTCTCCGCCGCCAGTGCTGCGCTACGACTGCTGCTGGACATTATTTCCATCCGTCAAACGTCTGCCCGCCCCGTTGCGAGCCAGCCAGCTTGGGAGAGAGCGAGAGACTCGCACGTTGGAGAGAGACACAGGGCAGAGACACTCACTCCACTCACTACACTCACTACACACACACACCATACACGTACACACGCGACACCACTTCCACCACCAACACTCTCTTTCAGCACCATCAATCCACGTCTGCTGCAATCCGGCCGCCGGCATCGCCCATTCGCTGCACCACGCTCAATTGAGCCGACTCCCACGCCCTTACGAGACTCGCCCGTGTTGTCCGACGCCGCATTCCACTGCACCCATCACGGGTACCTGCAGACGCCCGCACTGCCCACTCCGATACTCCAACACTCGCTTTTCACCGACATATCGAGCCTGTCGCTTCTGGGAGAAAAATCGGAGAACCGCCCATTGGCGATGCTGAGGACTGCATTCACTGGACACCAGGACTCGAGGCTTGGAGGATCTTGAAATCACACGCATCTGCGATCCTTGTTGCAATACCCCAGTATAGAACAACGCCGTATACTCAGTGCGGACAAACGGACGCGTGCGAGCTGGCAGATTCGCACTTGGAAGCCGCTTCCAACTGCTCCTGCTTGGGACGACCAAACAGTGCTATCACTTTTCACACATCAACTAGTATGTCTACATTTCCACCGCTTCACGAAAAGCGCCACTCTGCGGCTCTACACGTCCAGCACGGCTCCAAGAAGACGCCTACTAACATGTTCAGGTTCACCATGAATCGTCTACTAAATAGAAAGAAGACAGACGACAGTCAAATGAGCAATGGCGATGCTCGTATGCAAAGTCCCACACCGCCAGCGGTTTCATCCACCCCGAAAAAGAGCACGACCAGCCGATGGAAGAAGAACAACCGGAAGGTCGAGGAAGAGCCAGAACCAAAACCTGAACTCAACCTTACAGACATACTCCCCTCGAACGATGACTTCCGCACAAGTCTCCTCATGGCCAACCTCTCCCAGCGCTTCAGCATGTTGCGTGAGCAGGACAACCCTGGGTCTCTCTTGGGAAAAGCGAGCGACGACAGTGTTCTGGAGCCTAGGAGGCGATCACGAAAACTTGACTTTGGCTTTGGAGCAGGTGTGAGCGGCCTGACAGATATTGAGGAAGTGCGGTCAATCAACAGCTCAATACGGCCACCATTTGCTGGCGGGAAACACGAATCTTTTATGTCAGGAGATGGATACGCGAGCGAGGCGGAACCGACGAATGTCATGGCCCGCTCACGCCCCGGCGAAGGCAACACTCTGTTCGGGGGAAGACAAAAGGTGTACATGATTCCTAAGAACGGCGCAGCTTCTTCGAACGGTCTCGGAAAGTTCGTTTACAATGACGATGTGGGCATGTCTGCTTTCCAAAAACACAGGCAACGTGAAAAGGAGCTGCAGGCGGCTCGCGATCCTGAGATGCCTGAAGATCCCAGCTTCGATTTTGGTCTTGGGCAGGCAGACGGTGGCGACGAGGAGGATGGTCTGCACGACTCGGTGAGAGATTTCTCGAATTCACCATCGCTCTCTACATACGAAAAGAAGCGATCGACTTGTTCGACATCACGTTCAGAGGCACGTTCTTCCACAGCCGCCACCTCGATCACATCACAGACGGCCGCAAGCAGTGCCGCCCCGTTGCCTGCTCCCACTGCTGTCCCGCTTGGTCCCCTGCCAGCAGCGCCCTTGGAGAGATCGAACGGGAGCACAAAATCCCGCCGTCTATATGACCAAGGTCTAGATCAGCACATGCAGGACCAGCAATCTTCAGCACTTTCCAGACTCAATTCGCTAGGCCAGAAACAGCGACCATACAACAACAGCAATAACACCAAACCCTCGCCACCGTTTTTGCACTCTGCGAAAAGCACCGGCAGTCTCACAGAACGTGCACCGCTGCGAGTCTACACTTCTCAATCCAGCCCGCCAGTTCCAGCACTGGCGACTTTCGGCGCATTTGCAAAACCGGGACAAAGTCCACTCGGCAGTGGTCCAAACTCACCAATGAGCCCTACCATGGACGAATCGAGTGTCCTGACTCAAGCGTTGGAACCTGCTGACCGCGGCAAAGCCACTGCTATGGGTGCCTTCAACAAACCGAAGCACGCCTTCGACGAGCAGCAATACATGGAACGTCAGATGCAGCTTCAGCGTTCCGCATCGTCCGCTTTGCCCCGCCAACCCTCGACATCTGCGTTCCAACAACGCATGGGTCGCTTTGAGCAGATCGAGAGGGAGCGAAGTGCTTCAAACCCAACAGCTCGTTCAAGGTCACAATCGGCCTCCAAATCGCGGGATCGAGGTCAAGCCACCAATGCCTTCCAGAACGTGTCATCTCCTCCACAAAGTGTGCAGGGTGCACAAAGCCCTCCCGAAAAGGTACCATACCCGGACACTCATCGCACGTTCTTCGGCAATATCAGTGCGAGTGACAGCGAGGACGAAGGTGACGACATCCCTGGTGCAGCCAATGCATATGGACAGCAAGACCATGGTTACAACCAACCATATGGAAGATGGCAACCGACAGTTTTGCCTTCTGTGTCAGAACATCCAGCACTGCGGAACGCACCAGCTCCTCTGGTTGAAGAAGAGGCAGAAGATGAACTTGCGTCTGTACCTCATGCTGTCTCTGTACCAATTGTGAACCATGAGATCGTGGCACCTCCACAAGACCAAGAACAGGATCTCGATTCGCCAACATTGGGTCCTGCGCCAGAAGGCTTAGGCAGTATGATGCATCACCTGCGAAACCAAAGCAATGCTTCCTCCACTTATCCTCCGGACGACACATCGCCGATGCCTATCATGCCTGACTTGAAGGACTACGAATCCGTACGCCAATCGGTACTAGGATTAAATGGCACTGACTCGTACATTCAGTCGTCGAACACTACTCGCTCGAACCCCTGGGACCTTGATGAGACTAACAGCGGCTTCTACAACAGCACGACTGATGCTCGCAGCCCAGTCAGCCCGATGGACCCGCAAAATCCTCCGTCAGCTCGCGTATCGTCTCGCGCGCCTTCGAGCATTGCTTTGCCTTCGGAACAACCTATGGAACAGTGGCCTGATGCTGGAGACGCTTCGTGGCAATCGGAACTGAACAGACAGCACGCTCGTAACGCCAGCACTGCCACGCAGCAGGAGCGAGCGGCCTTCGATAATGAACTCGCAGCACGGCGCAAGGCTATCCAGGAGAATGTGAAGAGCATGGTTGATGCCGATCACTCCCGCAACCCCAGTCCCGCCCCGACGACTGGTGGTGCCTTCAAAGCTTTCAACATGCTGCGATCGAAGTCTAGTAGGGATTCGATGGACACCAGAAAGGATACCGCTCCGAAAGCTTTGAAGATGCTTGGCCTTGGTGCTGGTCCCACCTCGGCGAGCACCAGCAACCTCAACACTCAGTACGAACGTGGCGGTAAGAGTCTCGAAATGGGTAGGTCCCGTGGCGATTCCACTTCCCGTGGACCAACATTCGGACGTGTCCTGCAGCAAAGTAATGTGGACGCGAAGCGAGAAAGGGAGACTTCCAGGGCTAGAGGAGACAGTGAGGCTAGCAGGACTGGGCGACCCGTTGGTCGATCTCCTGCCTCTTCTGAGGCTGGTCGTGGACGCGGACGTTCCAACTCCGAGGCCACTCACGGAGGCAGGTCTCGCAGCACGACTGGACCTTATCGCGACGACCTTGACAGGGCCATGGCTCAAGGCACAGGCACCAGCGCCTTTGGCGTTCCAGAGCTGTCCCCGATGATCACCAGGGAGATTACTCCGCGACCCTCGCCAAACATCTCGAACAAAAGTTCCTTCGAAACCAAGAACCGCTCGCGTAGTGGCAGCCGGACTGGGGCGATGACGAACTATTTCGAGGCGAAAAGCTTGCAAGCTTCACAAGGTCCCCAATTTGGCCGTCCTATTGGCCCGTCGCCTGCCGCGATGGCATCCAACTCTTTCCTGGCAAACGGTGGCTCCTCTCGAGGCTCGCCTTACATGCAGGTTCCCACACCGCCAATCTCGGGACCGAACACTCCAGTCGCCAGCTCTCCGACTCCACCACCAATGCCGGCTGGTCCGCCGCTCCGCTCAGTTCCTCTTCGCAAGAAGACTGTCAACAAGCATGAGATCTCCGAGCCTGTCGCGCTTCTTTCTTCCACATCGCAAGTCGGTACAGTCGACTTGCCCGTTGGCGCCTCCTTGAAGAACGGCATGGACGACATCCCCCCGCCTCTCCCGCCCGTCAACCCGCGCCGTCGCGCCACGCGTAAGCTCTTCGGCATTGGTCGCAGCGACTCGGAAGAAGCAAGCATCCAAGAGCATGATATCGCACGCTCGAAGACTCCGGACCCCTGGGCTACTACTGGACCTTCAGGAACTCGACTCAGGAATACCAGCAACCCGCCTCGTCCCTTCGACAGCACACCGGCCCTGCAGCAGTACGGTCTCGAGCAAAGCGGACCTCCCACACGCCAGTTCAGCAACGCAAGGTCTCCGCCCATGCACCCGCACATGCCAGAGCAGAGCGGCGTCGTCTCACCCGAGCCCATGGATCGACCTCCCATGGAAGGCGGCTTCATCTAGAAAGGGAGCAACACCCAGCATATCAGGCGCACCAAGCAACGGCGCCACGACTTTTTTTCACACTATCATCGAATTTTCTGATTCTGTTTCCTTTCTCTGTACCAATACCCACAACGAACGGCAAATGGGATCGCTCGGCAGCTTCTTTCATCTCTCTCTTTTCTTTTTCTTTCCATCAACAACAATCCAACCAAAACATGTTATCGAATTATTTTACAAAACTTGCGGCGGCGAACGAGCGCAGGGCGTTCGGGACGTCGCTTTTTCTTCATCTCGCCGACTTTTCACAACCACGCGCAATACGGCCATCGACAGCGTGACTTTACTGGATGCAGGCCTGGGTCCAGGCAGGAGACCTGGCTGCTTGGAACTGGAGGGCCAGATACACCATACGAACAAAAACGGCCTGTAGGGAGGGATATTAAGGAGCGGTCCAGGCACTGAAGGGCTTCAGATGGGGAAAAAGGAAATGGGGTATTTCTAATTTTCTGATTTCCTTTCCTCTCTTCTTCGCTTTTAGTGGACTGCTAATCTTGTTTCTGGTCTCGCTTCTCCTTCTTCTTCCTCTCGTGATCTTCTCGTTGGAGGTCCATGTCACGTTTTCATCTTCTTGTTGTCTCAGTTGTCACTTTTTTCCCATAGCACGATACCAATATTTCCTTGTTCTTTTTCTTTCTCTAGCACTTTTGCCCCGAGATTTCGACGCTCTATGGTTTTACTTTCTCGCCGATGTTGGGAGATGGGATTTGTTTTGAAGTAGTGGATGAGACTGCTACGATGAGAACTTGCTACAGTGTTAGTGAGTCAAGAATGAAAGCACGGAGTCTTCTCTCTGAATCCTTGTCACTTTCTGCACGACGCTCTTGTTGTAGAAACTTTCTGCTTATCTCTCCATGTAAATCCGTCGTGCCCTTTTTTCGTCGTTTGTTTGGAGGTGCCGTTCTGGGTCTCTTGGACTACGGATTGGCAGGTAGTGCTTTTTTGCGGATGTGTTTGATTATGACGGGTAGGGGTCGCACTTTTACTAGGCAATCAGATACAGCTAGCTACACTGCTGCTCTCCCCGAGGCCCCTCCTCATTCCCATTCCCCTGCTGCTGCCTCCTCCTCTCCTCAAATTCTCTCAGCCCTTTCTCGACGCCATCCGCAAGGCTGTCAGCCCTCCCCACCGCGTCTTCGCGGAAACTCAACCGTGAGGTGCACCATTCCAGCCAATCCTCTGCTCGCGCGCCTTCGGGAGCATCTAGTAACCCGACCGCGACGTCTAGGAGCATCTTTTCTGCTGTCTGGTTTGGCTCGGAGAGGGCGAAGAACACGATCGCGCCGCAGACGGAGCAGAAGGAGCGGGTTGCGTTTTCGCTGGAACGGTACGTCCGCAGTGAACCGACCGTGGACGCGGTCCCGCCCGTGCCAGTAACGGTGGAAAGTTCCAAGGGCACTCGCCCTTCGGCGTCGAGGGAGATATCGACCAAGGGGATGAACGCCCAGGCGGTAATTTCTTGGCCGCTGGCGAGGCGGCAGGAGGTGCAGCTGCAGAGGCCGGCGAGGAATTTTGTTTCCGAGGCGCGGAGGTGCCAGGATTCATGGGCTGTGGTGGTGTTTTCGGAATTTGGGGTTCGGGATGAGTGGTGTGGGATTAGGAGGTCTGGCCAGGATCGGGTAGCGTGGGCGGATTGGAGGGACGGGCGGGCGATGTAGAAGGTGATGTTGTTGCATTTGCAGTGGGCAGGGACTCGGGCGGTGGCGGTCGGGTTAGAGGACTCCTTTGAAGTTGAGGGATCGCGCCAGTAGAGAGGTAGTTGGGAAGATGTGTCAATGTCGTGGGACCAGCGTTCGAGAGGGCGGTTGTTCAGAGTAGGCATGAAATCCGAGATGCCTCCGTCGCGAGTGTCGTGGAGGTACTCGTAGCCTTTGGGTTCCAAAACGCTGTCGAAGGCTTCGAGGGTGCCTGTCATGACGTCCCAGCTTTCAGCGCGGTATGTGTTGCTGGGTTTGGGGACGCAAAAACAGAGCATCATGCAACCGCATCGTTTGCAAAAATATTGGGTGATGCGATCTGAGAACTTGAAACTGGTGAGTTTGTCGAGTAGGGATGATGAAGGTTTGTAGCTGGGAGGTAAGAAGGCGGTGGAGAGGAACATTGTGCCTGTCATGTGTCTGCAAGAGTTACACGAGCAGAAGTAGGTGGGTATCGGGAAGGCATTTGAGGGGAGTGTGATGTTGTGAGCGGCGTCGCCACACAGGCAGGTGGCTTTGATGGTTCTGGTGTCGCTGCCCATGGTTGAGATTGTGAGAATCGGGGTGTGAATTGAATGATGTACTTGCCTGTGGCGCTGTGGTCGCTTCAATATAAACACAGAGGTGACGAAGTGAGGTTCATTGTGTGTAGCTGCCTCACGTGGAACAACGTCAGACCACGCCCTTCAACAGGCTGGCAGCAGTACCCCGCTGTCTCTTCTCGTCTTGTCTGTTGTGCTGTGACATCTCTTGAGAGTACTTGCTCTGGCCTGACAGTTCATTGGTATCAACTTGAATAACACTTGATGATTGTTTCTTGGAGAAGTGGTTAACGACCTGCACCAATCAAATGCCTTCCTTACCAGAGAGCAGATATCTTTGCTAGATCACCGCAACAAAGACAAGGCCAGAGTTGGGCGATATAAGCTTTTCACCTGTGCTTCGGGATGGCCATGCATCGTAAGATAGCATATCAAGCTTCATGCAAGCAAGACGTCGTTGATACCAACACGCTGGCTCACCAAGATTGCTCGATATAGTGGCTTGTGCGCTCAAGAGTGAACCATCAAGGTGTGCGCTGCACGTGATCGCGTATGGATAAAATCGAGATCGCACATGGATATTTCGTGCTCCGTGGGGAGACCGGGGTGCAGATGTACAGTAGCGCGCAACGGAGATAGCGGCGGAGTCGATGTGTAATGCATTGACGTGCGCTTTTTGCGGGCGCGTGTTTGTGTTTTTTCATTGTATTCGCTCTGCGAGGGTGTGATTATTGGATATTGGATATTGGATATTGGATATTGGATAGGGGACCCCAATGACTGTGGACAGCTCCATATTCCAGGCAGAAACATAACAACGAATGCCCAGACAGGAATAAAATCAACAGACAAGCATAAATTAGATACTGTATGAGGCGATCGCGGCCTTGCCTCGGCGCCTGTATCGGCGAGCACAAGCAGGCAGTGGGGAGAGGGAGAGTTTTTGGAGGGGTTGAGTTGAGTAGACGACATGGACATGCCTTAAAAAGGCACGCAAGGAATCTACATCTTCTCACAGAATACACAATCACCATTTTGATTTACAAGGCGACATACATACTGTGCTCCTCCCCTGCACTTCCCGCCAATATCAAGTGTCGGATCGAAGAGGGCGCGAATATATCACTTACCAATCCAAGCCGCCACCTTCCGCATCGCAATCGCAATCGCCTCGGCGTCATATTTCCCTGTACATTTCCCGTCCGCCGACCACCGCTCAACCTTCTGCGCAACCCCTCGACCCGACCTCCCACTACATTCAAACGCCACAGCTGATACACCACTACACCTGCCTTTCGTCTGGTACATTCACCACCCAATCCTCTCCCGCGCGACGCTTGCTCTTGCTGTCCTGCGCATAAGCACTTATTACACCATCGCACTACCGGCCCATTGGACGACTCTCTCGTTCATATACACCCATAAAACCACGCAAGGAAGCTCTCCCAAAGAGCATAGTACGGCTGGGCTTGTCACGTTGCGTCAAGACCCTCCACTTCGGTCTCCAACGTCTCAAGCCTGCGTCTGGCATACCATACCCACCCAATCTCCACCATGGTCGCCCAAATCCCCAACCTCGCCGACTTCGATGTCTCGGTCGAGAACGGATTCCTCCCTACCCATCCTCCTCTCGAAACTCTCTCGGATGAATACTACAAGCCGTGGGAGGATATTGTCAAGAACCTCCAGGGTCTCATCCTGAGCAAGAGGCTTCGCGGTGTCGTCAACAAGCTCCCAGTATTGTCGACCGACTACCTGCAAGATGCGCAGGAATGGCGCAGAGCATACAGCATCCTTGGCTTTATTACACATGCGTACATCTGGGGTGGTAACAAGCCCGCAGAGCGCATCCCAGCACCCATTACCATCCCGTTCTTGGAGACTTGCGACTACCTTGAGCTTCCTCCTGTAGCCACATACGCTGGTCTGGTCCTCTGGAACTGGAAGCCACTGTTCGACTCTGAGCGTACCGACACGCTTTCCAACTTGGACATGTTGCACACATTCACTGGCTCCATGGATGAGAAGTGGTTCTATCTTGTCAGTGTTGCCATTGAAGCTCGCGGCGCACCCCTGATCCCAATGATGCTCGAGGCCATCGCAGCTGCGCGTCGTGGTGACAAGACTGTTGTACTGGAGTCTCTTCGCAACTTCGCCGAGCGCGTGGACGAGCTAGGCGTGCTTCTCACGAAGATGTATGACAACTGCGATCCGCACGTCTTCTACAATCGTATCCGTCCGTACCTTGCAGGCAGCAAGAACATGGCTGATGCAGGTCTGCCCAACGGTGTAGTCTTTGACAACGGAGGCCCGATCAACAAGCAACACTACGTGCAATTCTCTGGCGGCAGCAACGCACAGAGTAGCATCATCCAATTCTTCGATCTCGTCTTGAACGTCGAGCACCGTCCTACCGGCCAGAAGAAGGGCGATGAGCCTCACTCAGCCAAGAAAGCGCCACCGACCAGCTTCATCCACGAGATGCGCAAGTACATGCCTGGTCCACACGCTCGCTTCCTCGCCGAAGTCGGCAAAGTCGCGAACCTCCGCGCTTTTGTCGAGGACCACTCCTATGACTCTGCCCTCACTGTCGCTTTCGACGCCAGTCTGGCCATGCTTTCCGCTCTACGTGACAAGCATATCCAGATCGTCTCCCGTTACATCATCATCCAGTCTGCCGCAGCCAAGAAGCGCGCGGATACCGACGGTGGCAAAGGCGGTGAGAAGAAAGTTGATCTCGCGCACAGGCCCAAGACTGCCGACAAAGACGGCGAGAAGAAGGGTCTCAAGGGTACAGGCGGAAGCACTCTGATTCCTTTCCTCCGCCAGGCCCGCGACGAGACAGGCGAGCCAGCCGTCGACGCCTGGGCGCGCAGACTGCTAAGCAGAGAGAAGGGGCCCGCAGGTATCGAGCTGAGCAAAATCGAGCGCAGAGCTAGCAGATCTGCGGCGCAGTGTCCCGGTTTGGCGACTGTGTGGCAGGCTGATCAGAGTGAGGGAGGTATTTGCATTACTTGAGATGCGGTGTGGGATTTGTGAGGAGCGGGCTGGTTCATGATGATAACGATTTCCTTTCGACGAGTTGCAAAAAGATTTGAAGCGCTGGGAGGTTCGCGTTGAATGATAAAAAAAGAATTGGTAGGATACCACGGCACTACGGTTCGCCACGGGTAGACAAGGGGTGAAAAATAAAACGATCATAGAGCAGGTACTTGTAAAAGCGAAAAAGGCTCACGCCTGAAGATTTCAACTGCACTCTTGTCTTTCCACGTTCTTTCTACTCAACAACGAGTGAATGCCCTCAACCATGAAATCAAAACGAGATGAAGGGGAGAGAAATAAGGAAAACGAAGACCAGGCGCGGGAAGCAAACAATCACCGGTTCAACAACCAACCACAAGACCAACAACACACTTTTACCATAATCGCAACCGCCACCAAAAACCAACAGCCCACCAACACCTTGACAAGAAATTCCTCCTCTCCGTCAACCTCGTCCCACCAGCCCCCAATCCCCTCAACCTCCCCTCCACCACCCTCATCCTCTCTCCCTGCAGCAGACTCAGACTCAGATCCAGAATCCCCACCACTTCCCTCGCCATCAGAACCAAAAGAACTGCTCTCCCTCCTCCTGCGACGCGCAATCGGCGCATGCGCGCGCCCTCGGCGGTCACTCGATTCGGGGCGTTTGCGTCTCTTGCTTCGCAGAATCTCTTTCCCGTACTCGGACAGTTTTGCTGGTGGGTTTTCGAGGAGGGGTTGGAGGCGGGCTGGGTCGTTATAGAGGAGGTTGTGTATGATGGCTAGATGGCGGTGCAGGCGGCCGGTGAGGAGGTGGATGAAGATTAGGGTGCGGAGTTGGGAGGGCGGGGTTGGAGTTGGAGAGGTTGCGTTTGGATTTGGTGGTTGGGAGGGTGATGGTGGGTTGGTGGTGTTGTCGTTTTCTTGGGCTTTGTTTGAGCGGGTTTGGGTGGAGCGAGCGGAGGGTTGGGTTGGTGGGAGGTTTGTGCGGTCTTGCATGGTTACGCTGGGTGAGAGGTCGTCTGTTTGTTCCTGGGGTGTTTGGTTCTCCTTGGTGTTCCTGGCTGGTTCCTCTTGGTCGTCCAGACCGGTTCTGTTTAAGTCGTCTGGTTGTGATGCGCTGTGGTCTGGCGACTCTGTTGGTAAATGATTCGTATTGGGAGACATTGTAACGATGGGTTCGTTCGGCTATTTATGCTGTGTGTCTTCTGTCGGGGATACAAAGTGATGGTGTCGGCGATATTGCTGATGTTTGCGTCGCGATCTGAGGTACAGGCCTTCATTTTGAAGAGGTGCCTTCAATGTGAATACGGCACAGCAACTGCGTTGGTGGAGTCTCCAGGCAGGCATCACCGGGTCGATATGAGCGAGGAAGTCGACATTGACCACGAACTCTCCAGTCTGATAGCCACGCGACGTTATGAACCATGGCCAAATCCACATACGCTCCACCACCAGACTTTCGAGAACGAGCCTCCAAAACTCATCTTCTCACAGCACCTACCATTCTCGAAAAGTAGATCGAGCAGGTTCCCTTCGCAACCTCCGCCTTGCACCCCGCCAACTCCTCCAACCTTGCAAGACTTCCCGCCACCGTGTCCGCACGGGCACATATATAACTCCCAGGACCATAAGGAACTCCTTTCCTCCTTGCTCCACAACTCGCCGTCCACCGCCTCTGCTCCAACAAACCCTTGTAAAGCCTCCCAACCGTCAAACCCTCACCATGCTCAGATTCGATCCGCCTACTCTCAGAATATGTCCCCTCAAACTCGTCTGAGTCGACTTTCCACGAAATACTGATCCACGCCTCCGCAACGGGAGGACTCGTCAAATAGACATTCTCCCAGCACGCCTCCGAAGCGAAGTATCTCCCAATCGAGAACTTCGCAGCCATTTTCGGAAAACAATCGGGCGGAGTCTGCCACGATGGTGTCTGGCCTTCGAAGGAGAGCAGCGGGCAGATTTTCCTTGAGGTGATCTCGGGGCCGAGGGAGAAGCCGAATGCGCCGCCGCGTGTGGGTAGGTAGCGGAGTGTTTCGATTTGCACTGTTTCCCGGGAGACTTTTGGACGGAGGAAGGAGGAGTTTTTAATGGCGGCTGAGAAGTATCGGTTGACGATTTGGCAGGCTGCGAGGTCGAGGAAGGAGAGGTTGTCGAGGATTATTTCTAGGAGTTCTTGGGTTTGAAAGACGGCGATTTGAGCGGGTCGCGATGGGTCTGGAGTGGAGCGGATGGGTAGTTGTATATCATGCTTGCTCGCCATTATATAAAGCGTTGTCCTTCGATATGCCCCAGGTCCTTGGTATGGATTACAGCTCGTGGTGATTGTGATGGAAAGTGCTCAGATCGGTAAGAAAATCGCTGTTCTTTCTCTTCGTCCACTTCAGTCGGAGAAGCGCTCAATGAAAAGGGATGAGAAGATGCCATCGCTCTTGATGATCTCAGAGCACAGCCTGATGAGATGGATTTTAGAGCGTTGCAAGTGCATCCTTCGAATGCACAGCCACGCTCTGCTTGACTTTTGATCCTTCACCTAGCGAACATCCTGTCACTTGACATCGAAGTGTGCCCGTGAATATGAAGTTTCGGGAATCGCAATAATGTCTGTATGAAGTCGACTAGTAGCTGTGTAGCCTTTGTTCCTAGACACTTTCGAGTTCGAGTTCAAGGTTTAAAGGCCATGTACTCCAACAGACTCCGATGTGATTAGTAATACAGGGTTAGGGTCGCCAGCTGCGGACAGGTCCAAATGTTTTCCATATGTGCACACATGCAGCGAAAGTGTTGTGCAGACGTCAATGTCGTTATGCAACTTGAACAAGGAGCACTGGAGTTTGAGGCCAACCATACTTGGCCGATCAGAGCTCGCATCGCTTGGGCCGTTATGTGCGTATCAATATTGCTGCGTCGAGTTCGAGCGCTATAAGACCGCCTACGCCGTCCGTTGACCTTGAATGCCGGGACAGGGTTCTGTCTGGAAACACTCATAATACACGGCATTCATCTCACAGTTGCATAGAATTATTTTTTTGCGTCGCAAATCCACGGCACCAGGCCAATGCCAGGCTGTTGAACGGGCGTTTGTGGCCATTGACCATTCGCGTGTTCAAAGTGCATCACTAGTTCTACTTACGCAACATCTGAGCTTGTGAGAAGCCAGAGCAGCGGGTTATGTTTGGCCATCGGAGACCAAAAGCAGATTTACGACCGCTTGCCTGCCGTTCAGGTCGTGCACCGGAACACCGAGACCGAAAACGGAGTGAAGGCGACTGCACGTATCGTTGTGAGGTCGCGACTTTCACCTGCTTTAGCCTGCATTTTGGTCAGATCCTTTTTCTGCTGAGCGCGTGGCCAGGTTAAAACACATTCGCAGCCCGGTTTCACCAAAAATGGATAGAAGCGTCGTACACTAACAAGATATTCTCGCCTGGAGTTACTAAAATATCCAACCTTCATCACCACAAGGCGTCATCTGTTGATCAAACGTCACCATGCGATCTGGAAGCCAGTCCGACTCGATGTTACTGGTCGCTTTGCCCAGCCTTGGGTCTGTACACGTCCTGCATCGCCGTTCAACGTCGAAGGAATACTGCCTGCCTTGGCTGTCCTCCTCGCACTTCGCTTTGCAAGCATCCGTGGAGCTCATTATTCCTTCATCGGAATCCCCGAAAATATGCAGTACCAGTCTGAATAGACAATAGACTCTTCGCAGTTCAGCATCCATGGATGACACCTGTGACCAGGCTACAGCTCGAAGTTCCTTGAGGTCTATCTGACGCAGAGAGGATCTGTATGGTTTTCGTTGACCCTGGGAACAGTACCGAAATACGGGTGATGTATTGACTCTCATATGCCCTCTAGTGAAACTCCAATATAGCGCCGCGTTGCAAACATCACACCTAGTTGAGAACATTCTATGACGTACTCCCCGCCCACAGAAACTGCAAAACAAGCAACCACTTGTAACCTGACCCGTCAGCCAGGATAAGGGTAGAGTTTCACCACAGCTTTGTAAGCTACGGAAGTCTTCTTGACACCCATGTTGGTCGCTGTCACCTCGAGACCTGGGAACGTCGTGAAAGCCACTCTCCGCTTTGCCATTGGGTCGATGTTCAGCGGTACGCCGGCATTCGCCTGCATGGTGCGCAAATCAAAAGTTTCTCCAGGGCTTGGCCACAGGAAGTTAAACTCGCAGTTGGTACCTGAAAGCCTGGTCCTGAAATACAAGGCCTTCTGGATTATGCGCTCGGCCATTGACTCGAAGACGTGGAACCAGATGCTCTGATCGTTTAACGAGGAAGTGCCGCCGACATGCTTTTGGCCTTGAATCTCAGCCTGCGTGGAAAGCCAGATGATATGCGGAAGGATACGATTCCAGAGCTCTCCTGTCAATGGATGAACATCTCTCAGAAGCTCTGTCTGGTGGGACTCGCTATCATTGCTGGCCAGGGCATGGACACACTTCACAAAACTTCCTACTATGAGTCAGTAGGTAATTTCATTGTGGCTATGGTGCCATAAGACACGTACGATCTCCCAGTAGCGATGCGATGGCCCTTCCATAAGTTCCACCAGATTCCAACAGCGAGCGGACCCCGACGAATAGAGAACACTCCCGTTCGAACACTATAAGTAAGAAGGCAGAGCACAGTGATATGAGTACCTCAAAAGCAGGGAAAAGGTGCAAAGCGACAAGCTCCGAACGAACATTTGACCATTGTGGACCCCAGCATTTGACTTGGAGCTCTAGAGCATACATGTTCGCCTTTGGGCATAGTGGCATCGTGGCGCTGCGGACGTTGCCGACTTTTTCGAGAAGCTCTGTGGTAGCCGCCAACATGTCTAGGCGAATTTCCGCGAGATCGCGCTGGATTTGAGAAATGCTCAACGATATGAGGGTAAGTTGACCGCTGGAGTTGTGCTGGATTGTCTGCCACAGAGCTGGTCCCGGATGTGGGAGAGGTGTATTGCGCAAATTGTCTTCAGCCTTTTGGACCAACCCTGGACGTTCGGTGCGCCAGATCGCTGGGCTTGATCTCGTAATGGTTTCTTCCTTAAGGGATGGCATGTCAACACCGGGGGACACACTCGACAACAAGACAGATTCGGTTCGGTCAGAGTCAACAGCTTCTGGCTTTCGACGACTGCGGCGGCTTGTGTGTGCAGCAAACGAGGCAGCTTTACGTTTCTGACCTGCACTTTTCACGTCGGATGCCTTAGTTCGAGAAGCATCGGGAGTGCCGACTTGTCTACCAGGCCGATCTTGGTTTGTAAATGTCGCCATTCGCTTAAGATGCAAGCAGTGTTAGCTCCTGTTATCATAAAAAGTGTCTGCAGACAAACCTTGGGTGAGCTCTTGCGGTGAGATCTTTGAAACTCAGACGTAAGGGGGCTGGCGACAATCATAGGACTGACAGTGATCGAGTCGAGCGCTGTCTGCCCCATATAAGTTTTGAGGTCTCCTTGCGCCTTTGCACCTGCGATCGCGTTGCGGTGTTCGTCTTCATCCGTGGCTAATATCCCGAAGAGCGAGCCTTTCTCCTCGCCATGCCAGCCCGCGTCAGTGTTAAAAGGCTCAGCGCGCACTGGATCGTATACCGGCAACGATTTATCGTTCGAAGTCAGTTCTTTGCAGGCATATTCGATCATGCGGAGGTAATCGGAATTCCAATCCCGCTTGCTTGCGAGCCAGATGGTCTTACTTGGCTGGACGTTTTCAGACTTGCGAGGCCCCCAGATACTTTGCAAGATCTTGCGAAGGCCTTCGCCGCTCGGGCGACATATCACTCCTGCCTTGTTCTTGTGTTGGAGATTGTATTGGTGAATGAGTCGGTCCAGTGCCCTGATGGAAGCCTTTGCGTCGCGATGTTTGTAGTTGTCGTGTTTGTGGAACTTTTCGGTGGCTTCGATGTCCTGAATGACGATCCAAAAGGTGCGCTGGGAGTGCCTGAACGGATTTTGACTTCGTTTCATGTGTGTTGGATGAGAAATTTCCTCTTCGGGTGCCATCTTGTTGCTGGAACTGAATGGCAAAGCCTCGCTGGTCAGGTGGCCTTGGTCGTCTCTTTGATACTCTGGAGCCTGATCATCATAGAAGGCCCCCATACTGTTGTTGGTACCGCGCATGAATGAAGCGCTGGTCAGGTCCGTAAGAAAATCCTGACTGCTGTTAATTCGGTTGGTCAAAGGAGCCTAGGAGGATACGCACCAAAAGGAATTGCCGTGAATGCTATGGATTCAAAGCACACCTCTTCGGTTCGCTACATCGTTACAACACCTCGTAGAAGTCTTACGGGATAATTTCAGCGACGCTCGCTAGATCTGCTCAAATCGTGTCAGGTTGCCTGCGGCCGGCCGCTGCGCCGCAAATCCTTCTATCTAGCAATGTAGGCTCGAGCTCGTCTCATGACTGTAGACATGGTGCCATATGAGTGGCGATAACAAAGCGTTGAGCGGCATACGACAAGGGATTGGCATGGCATATAGCATGCTATTGGTTGGGGTGGCAGCGTGTGTGGTTCCGTCGCCTGTGCGTACACGATAGATCATTTTTCGTTCCATGTCGACTGCCTTGACTCGAGACAACAACCATCAGCCTTGACGCACGATGCCGTTCCCCGGACAGGGCGTGCTGCTTCCTGCGCGTCTGGACAGTTGCCATTTGTTCCTATTGGCCAAGGGGGAGGCGCAGCGAAGATGCTGGTCTGCGCGAATGTGCGAGCGACGCCTTCACAAACGCCGCATAGACGCATCGTTGCTTTTGCGGGACATTGCTGTCGTTGCTTTCAAGTTCTAATCCATGTCAAACGATAGCATGGTTCTAGGAACCAGAGCGGCGGTGTGCAGTGTCGAGGGCTAGGACCATCTTCTTCAGCAACAAACGCTTCGAACGCGGAGGTGATCTTGGCATTTTCGCCTTTGTGGTCCAAGGTCTGAGCATCCAAATTGAAAGTAATTGCGCGGATTCCGGGAAGTCGCAGCAACATCGAAAAGCCTGCGGACTATGTGGTTGTCGAAAACTTAAGATCAATCTCGACAGAGTACGCTGTGTAGATCGCACCGTGAGAAGCAAGTGGGCGCTCGCGTTTGCGCGGTGCTCGATGCCGCGAAGCGAAAGAGCCGCAACTGACAAGGATGCAGACTACTACAGTGAGTGATGGTTGTTTGGTAGTCCTTCCAAGCCAATGAGGACGCGGAAACGGCAGTGAGGCCTAGCAATTTGGCAGGATGCCATCTTGTGCAAAGCAGCTAAGCACCTCTCGCAGTGACATGCGAACCATCAGTGATCGTGCTATCTGCATGGGCCCGTGTAACACTACACTGCTGATCGCGTTCTACATGATATGTCGACTGTGTTAGACGATATGAGCATATTAGCGACCCGCGAAGTTAGCCCACACTTTGGTCAGAAGACCGATTCGCGCAAAGGCGTCAGAGATGCTTCGCATGCTCAACTTGATGCGCCAGTACAAGTGAGAGGTATGTGGAAGCCACCTATACCTGAAAGATACTTTCGCCAGGACTATGCATCCCGTGTGCTAGGACCTTCTGCACAGTGCCGCACTAGCAACAGGTTCGAGCTCTCGTGCAGGAAGCCCTACGGATCATAACAGTGCTACCGCTAATTGGACTTGTGTATGCTGGCGGATGAGGGCAGGTGCCGTCTCCCAGGTCAGAAGCTGATGGATGATTGGTCATAGTGGCTGTGAGCATGCGAGTATGTTGTGATGAACATACCGCAGACAACTTGCAAAACCCCGTTATTTAAACCACGTGGTCCACATCTTGCGACAGTCTTGTCTACGACATCTGAACTATTCGTCCTCGATTCATCTGATCATCGCCAGAACTACATCGCTCGACGTGCGAACTCCAATCATGACTATCGACCGCAGTAAGCCATATCTGCGCTCTTGTGCAGATGTGGGGACTACCACTTTATCCGTACACACGCAACATGTATATGGCCCATATACTGCAAAGACTGCTCCCATCCGAGAGGTGGTACTGAAAGCCAACCAGGATCCGAACCTCAAGCAAGTCGCAATCTTGGAACCTAACGGGAATGTCGTCTACGGCGCGCAAGACGTCGACCTTTGTCTTTCACAATCCCCGAGAGCAGCGAACAGAACTCTGAGGCTGTGGAAAATGAATCTGATTCCACTCTTTCGGCATCACAAGCAAGTCAAGCACAACCGCAAGATTCTACATGGGAAGCAGGACGCCGGGTATATCAGAGATTTTCTGACTGACCACTTCCGTTGCATTTTGGACGATGTGCGATCTTTCTACAAACGAGAGTTCTTGAGCGACAATCCTGAAGAACGTGCCGAGTACTTCGCATACATCGACTCCTTGCCCATCGAGCTTCAGATCCCGGTTCCAGTGTTGATGGATGACGACGGCCGTGCGGATTTCAGGATAGCAGCACGGTTAGCTGGAGCAACAGACGTCGAACTTCGGGAAGAGCCCTTGTGCGTGGCTACATGCTACATGCTCGAGCTCGTGAAGTACAACCGCATTGCCGAAGGCCAGTGCATACTTGTCTTCGATGTGGGCGGAGGCACGGCAGATGTCGCGAGCGTGAGGTTAATTGAACTGCCGACTCCTGACAACGGCGACACCCTTGTGATGCAACGCGTTGGCTCGTGTAACGGCAACGGCGCAGGAGCTCACCGTATCGAGGCACAAGCCGAGCAATGGGCTCTGCAACAGCCTTGGCTCGAAGAGAAATGCAATCGCTTGCAGATCAGTGTGTACGACTTCTTGTGTCAGCTTTCAAGCGGGATGGAGCATGTGAAGAGGGACTTCTACAACGAACGCAAAAGCTACACAATCATGATTCTCAGCAGTCACGGCAAATCTGGAGACTCCCTGCTCGATTACGACTTTCCTCTCTCTATCTCTCGCGCCACCATTCAAGGCTGGTACAGCACATGGGTACATCAGGCCAAAGACCTACTCCGAGATCATCTCAGTACCAGGCAACGCGACCCCTACGCCCTTGCGATTCTGAGTGGAGGCGGCTCAAAAAGCTCATTCTTCTTGAGTGAGATCACAGCATTTCTTCACCAGCAGCACGGCATCAAGACGCCACATTCACTGACAGTGGCGCTGCCGTGTTCAAGAGGGGGATTGACTCAGCATGTTTTACAGGAAGACAGCCTTCCAGATTCCTGCCACTGGTACATTGCCCAGTCGGAGCCGTACAACAGCAAACGACACCGCGACGCAGAGAGATTCGCCCGCCTCCGCGAGAAGTCTGAATACGTGGCTGGCGAGGTCATGGTCCATGACCGTCTCATACGATTGATGAGCTACACTGCACATCGAGGTTTCCAGCCTAGACGCCCTCTGCTGCAAAGATTCGTGGTCGAGGTTGGACCTCTGGGTCGGCTGCACCTGGTCTGCTACTGGAGCGAGAAGCGTCGCGCTGAACATTCATCAGTATATGATCTGGAGGACAAGCGCAGAGAAGGATTGCGTAGTCATCCCGTCATGTTCGACCTCCCTGACCTTCGTTCCCACCGCTTCGCTATACACGATGACGGTGGAAAACATTACCACCTCGTGTACGCATTCATCGAGATGCATGGCGACGAAAACAGCCTTTGCGTCACTGCTACAATCATGAAACCCACATTCGACCCAGAGCGCATGTCCGAAAGTAACCAAAAGTGGCAAAGCTTCACTGATGAGATCTGGACACCTTCCTCTAGCCCTTTTGTGAGCCAACACACTGGGCCGACGGGTGCTCGTTGCCGCATACGCTATCGCCACGCCAAGCACGCGCTCCTTACGACTGAGAGCAGAAGCCACAGACTTCGCAGTGTGAGCGTTTTCGCCACAGAATATGGAAGCGCTGACCTCTCGGAGGACGAGAGAGCTCAAGGTCTCAAGGCTAACCCAATTTATCGTGGCTCTGCACATCCCGATGGCTTCGTCGTTTCGACTAATTCATCAAGGAAGCGCGCTCGCGAAGACCCACAGTCACCTCGAGGGCGGCGTAAAAGCGGCAGATTAGCCGACCGACAACAGTTCTCTGCTGCAGCCCAATCTCTTTACTCACCAGGCTCCGTTCACTCCACACGACATGCTATTACGCCACGCTCTGAGGTATCTCCAAGCGCTTCAGAGTCCCCATTTTCCGGCCAATGGCTGCACGATATCTCTTCACTGGACCCATTCCCCTCCCCGATCGCTGGTGCCTCGTCAGGTCACATTGATCGTTCTCCCAGCTCTACCCGCTCTTCGAGTATGGCCCGCTCACCGACTCCTCCTTTGTCGCTAAGCTTGAGATATGCTGCCACGGACGTGCTGCTGCGGAAATGCGAGTAGTCGCTCGCAGTTGCGACATTCTCTGCTCGCTTGTCCTGTGCGTGCATGCAGATACCTCTGCGAGTCCAGGTCTATTTGTTGACTCAATGAGTGTTCATTCGGTTGCTCATTTCTGTTTTAATAATGTGAGACGTGCTATTCGTTCGGTCACGCATGTATACATCTCTATGTTAGCTCACGAATTTTCGGCTCTCATTGTGGCTTTCACATTGACATTTCGCAAGTCACTCGTTTGGTGCTAATTCGGTGCATTGCGTACTGTACATTCGTGCGACTAGTTGAGGTGCCTAGCTGTGTTACAAATGTTAGGCTTTGTGCATTCGAGTGTTCTGCTTCTACATGAATCCAGATACTCAGTTCGTCCATGTTGCGCGGGCAAATCTGACTGCCCTCGAAACATAACAAACTACGTACGCGACTGATACTGCTGTAGGTCCACCAGAAGAGGGGTCTTCTCGTGAGAAGGATGACGGGGAGTGCCATCCGTCGAAGTCATTCCGTTGATCGAAATCAAGATGTAGACTTTTGGAAGAAGAAGCCCGCGCAGAGTCCACAAGTCTTTGTACAGCAGATGCTTGTGATCTCACTTCTTACAACAAATTTACCTCGCACGTTGGCTCCGGCACTACGATCAATTCTACGAATATTCTAAGCAGTAGGGATCTCTACGTACCGAACTAGAATCTCCATTTGAATCAAGCCCCACCCAACCTCTGCGGCTAAGCTATCTATACCCGTGTTCCTTGGTGCTTCAGCCTCACCAACTCAATAAGCGAGAGCTAGTGCTACTTATTCGGTGCGTTGGTCCTTTCTGGCGGACACAACTCGCCAGGTCTGCTCACCGTAGCGCTCGACGTAAATCTCACGCCTGATTGCATATGCGCTATTGTCCACGCATGTAGGCGATTCATGTCGAATAGCATTTGAAGAGCACACAATTCGCCTATCTTCGTATGAGCCTGCTACGACTATGACGCTCTCGATATCGAAACTCGGAGGAGCTTTGATCCTGGCTCTGCTCAGCCTTGTTATATATCGCCTGTACTTCAGTCCTCTGGCTAGATTCCCGGGACCCAAGATCGCTGGTAAACAAGACCTTACGGCTTTTCAAGTTGTAACTGACTACAGTCATAGCGATCACTTCCTGGTACTGTGCATACCACGACATAATCGGCGGCGGCCAATATGTTTGGGCCGTCGAGCAGATGCACCAGAAGTACGGACCTATTGTACGAATTATGCCGAATGTCCTACACGTCAACGACCCCAGCTTCGTCGACATCCTCTACACAGCACAATCTCCTTCGCAGAAGCGTGAGCGAGGCCAGACAGTTCTGAACTTCTTTCAGGAACACTTGTCGGTTCTTCCCACACGAGACCATGACCTACACCGTCGACGCCGCGCCATACTGAGCCGTTTCTTTTCGCAACAAAGAGTGCGTCAGTTGGCCCCTGTCATCGGTAGCACCTTATCAGACTTGTTCCAACGTCTGGAGCGCTGGGACGATGGTCCGTTTCCGATAAGTGTAGCTTACAAAGCTGCAACGAAAGATGTCATCCAGGCATACGCCCTTGGAGAAGGTGACAAATGTCTTTTCAAAGACGACTTCAACTCTGCGTTCTTTGAGGTTATGGCCGCTGGTCGCTTGACCCATATATCAGCCCACTTTCACTGGTTTATTAATCTCATGAGCAAACTGCCGCCATCAGTGATCACAAAGTTGAGCCCACATGTGCTAGCTTTCATCTACTTTGTCGAGGTACGACTTCCGCGGACTTCAACTTTTGGGACCTGCTAATACTTATTCCCGGTTCTAGGGTCTGGGCGCAAAGATTGAGGATATCCGAGCTCGGAAGGCCTCCTCCGAAGGCAGAACTATTTTCCACGAAATATTGGAAAGCAATACTTCTGACGACGAGAAGTCGACACCTCGTCTCATCGACGAGGCCATGGTGCTCACCATTGCCGGGACAGACACGACCGCTTCGACCTTATCCGCTCTGACCTTCCACGTCTTGAACGATGTCACGATCTTCAATCGACTTCGAACAGAACTTGAGACGGTTATGCCTGATGCGAATCAGTTCCCCGATCCGGTGAAGCTCAGCAGTTTACCATTCCTAAACGCTCTCATAGAAGAAGCGCTCCGTCTGTACCCAAGTGCAACCCATCGCCAAGACCGCGTGGCTCCGAACGACGATCTAATCTTCAGTCATCCCGACGGCAAGCAAACCATCATACCTGCCGGCACGATCATCGGCATGACCGCACCTCTTCTCAACCGGCACCCCGACTGGTACGAAGATGCCGAGAAGTTCCATCCTGACCGATACCTGGAAGACCCAAAGTTGCTCCGTCGCCATCTCACATTCTCCAAAGGAGGGAGGCAGTGTCTCGGTATCAATCTTGCCTACCAGGAGCTGCAGATGTTCATAGCGGGTATATTTCGAAAGTACAGAGTGTTCGACAAGTCTGCGGATCGACAGGATGGCCCAACGCTGGAACTTTACGACACGACTGTCGAAGATATCAAGATGCATGCTGACTATGTGTCGCCGGGCTTGCGGCCGGGGAGCTATGGTGTGCGGGTGAAAGTCAGAAATAACTAAGAGCATTTCTCGTTGGCTGGACCAGCCACTGTTCTCTTGGTTCGTTGTGGATCGTACCTCTGGGACATTTACGCATAGCAAACAGCCTCACTATTCTCCTACGTACATTTTGCAAGCATGAACGATCTTATTTCCACGCAGCACTGTGCAAAATTGTCTCGCTAACAAGATGCTGTCTACCGTCAGACGTCTCATAGTAGTGACGGGCTTACCACGGCCACAGTAAGCACTGGAAAATACCACACGCCACATCGCTTGAAACAAAAGACTGGGCCCACCCTCTCACAGCCCCAAAACACATCTTCCTCTCACTCAAGCGCAACCTTCGTGCCATTCCACGAACAGCAGGTCACTGAAACCTTCTCGATCCACGGCTCCGGATCCCTACACTCGAGCGTCTTGAACCTTTGCATCAGGCGGATAGTAACGTAGTAAGTCTCCGTCAGCGCATACTGCTGCCCCAGGCAGACTCTCGGACCACCGCCGAACGGCAGGTAGTTCCAGCCTGGTCTGAGCGAAGGGTCCGCCCAACGCTCAGGTCTGAAGACCTCGGCGTCGGGGCCGAAGGCAGAGGGCTGGCGCATCATGGAGTAAGAATTGTACATTATGCGGTTGCCTTTGGCGACGAAGAGGGGTTGGAGACCGTCTTTGCCGCCGCCGTGGGGGAGGACGGTGTCTTTGAGGGCGAGTTTGCCGAGGATGGGGACTGGTGGGAAGAGGCGGAGGGCTGGTTGACAGTTAGTGAGGATCTTTGGGTGGTGGTAGTGAAAGGGTGAAACTTACTCTCTTGCACAGTGTACTTGATGTACTTCATATTCCGCAGAGATTCGTACGAGGGCTGCTCGCCGTTCAGCTCGTCCACTTCGGCTTGGAGCTTCTTGTAGACCTCTGGTTCTTTCGCCAGCATGAACCACAAGTTACTCAGCAGAGAGGCAGTCGTGTCTCTGCCAGCGAGTAGAATGTTCAAAGTCTCGTCGCGAATACGAACGGCATCGACCTCCTTGTGGCGCGCCAGCTCGTTGACAAACACATATCGCTCTCCTTTTCCTTTGGCCTTCTCAGAGAAGTCGTTGGAGGTTTTGATCTGCATTGCCTGCTTCACCCAACCCTCAACAGCTGCGTGTGCGTACTTGACCGCCTCGATGCCCTTTTGACGTGGGGTCAAGTAGTAGAGCGGGCCAAGCATGTCCTTCCAAATCCCATCATTAAGACACTGGTCGAAAGTAATCGCGAACTTGTCCGCGGCCTTGTCGCCACCGAGACAGTCCGTTCCAGTGCCAGTGAGGAAATCGGTGCTGGTATCCATTGTGAATTTGTGAAACAGCTCTTGCAGATCCACGGTCGATCTGTCGGTAGGAATGCAAGAAATGAGCTTCTGCACATACGGCTCGAACTGGTCGATCGCAGAGACCTGCGACTTCTCGAATTGCGGGCGAAGTATCGCGCGAGAGTGCTGCCAGAACGCGCCGTCTGTAGTGAAGATTCCAGAGCCTAGGAAATCATTCAGAACGCCTTGGCGGACTGCCTGAATGCCCCTATATTCATTGCGATCATCTCAGGTAAACTCTCACTCTGCTGCCACTGGATACATAATACATACCAGTCTTCGAACCGCGTCGACAATGCAGTCTTGATGTTTTCCGGGTCATTAGTGATCACCAGTCTCCGGCTCAGATTCTGGTTAACATAGGTCGTCCCGAACTCCGCATGGCGGCGGTGAAAGAAGTCCAGAAACTGATGGTTGTTCTTCGCCTTGATGATCTTGTAAAGATTGAGGAAGCCAAAAGGGCCGGTGCCGGTCAAGGTCGACGTAGTCGGCTGGCAGCCGTGGCGGAGCTTGAATGCGCGGCGGGTGTGGTTCAGGTGGTATTGCGAATAAGCATAGTAGCTGAGGAGTGAGATCGCGGTTACGAAGATGAGACCTGCGGTTGTGGGGTGCTGAGCTGGCCAGGTGAAGAGCGCCATGGTGGAGGCCTAAGAATGACCAATGGGCTGGATGCGATTGGGCTCCGGCGTGGTGGTTGTTGTGGCTCGTCGCTACCCGGCCACCGGTATCGACAGGTTTGAGTATGTGACTGTGAGCCGCAGTCACTGAAATGTTTGTGTTGTGTCGCTGCCTTGAAGCAAGAGCTGAACTGAACGCACTTGCCTAAAGAGTTGCCTCGGCCAGAGCCCCACTTCACGTGTCGCGTGTAGATAACGAAGGATTTGTATTTCGTACTTCATCTCCCCAAATAGCCAGAACTGACGAATGGGAGCAATGCATGTGAAAGCGAAAGCGCAAAGCATAAAATCGTTCTCATTAAATAGGTATCAAAAATCCGTCCGTTCCACTCATTCAAGTCAGCACCAACAACACCACTCAATGCACCCACAAGCAGCTCTAGCATCAATCAGCCTCTAATCCCAGTTACCAGGGCCAAGCTCGACAGGAACGCCCTTGCGCATGGCATCCATGATGTTGTCAATCGACCAAGGCTCCCACTTGTATCCAGGCGGGTAGTTGGGCGGGATTCCACTCTCGTCGAAGCTGATGCCCTTCTTCATCGTCTCGATGTTCTTGGCGTAGTGCTCGTAAGCGTAGACCTCTGGGTCGTGGTCCCAGACCCAGCGGGGGTGCTTGGGCTGCGCGAGACGCGGGTTAAGCTTGACCTTGGACCAGTCGGTGACTTGAAGGAGCTCGGCGTTGGAGAAGCCCATCTTTTGGGCGCAGGCGTTGCGGATGAAGCTGTGGCAAGATTGTTAGTATTGCGATGCGTTAATTCGAACGAACCGCAGGAACTTACCGGTATCGCACGTGAGCCTCGACGGCTTCAGGGATCTTGTCCTTTCCAGAGAGCTGCAGGCAAGATGCAATGGTGATCGCATCCTCGATAGCCTGGGTGGCACCGTTGCCGGACGCAGGCAAGAAAGTGTGTGCAGCGTCACCAATCTGGATCACACGAGATGCGGGCGATGTCCAGGTAAGCTGCGGGTCACGCCAGAGAAGCTCGAAGTTGACAATTGTGTTCGGAGGTGTGACCTTGACGAGCTCCTTGAACATAGGTGCCCACTTGTCAGGGCTGGGTACATCGTCGAGGCCCTTGAGAACGTCGTCGGAGCTGATAAAATTGCTCCAGGACTCAGCGGAGTTCTCGTTTGCCTGGAAAGTGTTAGCCAAATTATGCGCTCTGGTCCAATCTCGCAGGGGGAGCTTACGTCGTGGTTCAAAATCCAGATCATGGTGTCGGGACGGGTCAGGGTCAGGGCATACGCGCCAGGAGCGAGGTAAGTGCGAACCATGGGCTCGTCGTTATTCTCTCCAACCATCTTGTAGTGCTCCTTGACCTCAGGGTTCTTGTCGAGGTGCTCGATGGGGAAGGCCGCACGCCACATGGCACGACCAGAGGACTTTGCGCGGACCTGGCCACCGACCAATTTCTGCGACTTTGACCCGACACCATCTGCAGCAATTACCATGTCGGCCTCGTAAGTCTTGCCATCCTTGGTCACGACACCGGCCTTTCCCTTCTCGGCGTCCTCAAAGTAGTCGACCACGTGCGAGTTGAAGTCGATCTTCACACCGAGCTTCTCGACCTGGCGGACGAACATCCTGTAGATGAGAGGACGCATCTGGAAAGTGCCAGGAGGAGTCTTGGGGTCGAGACCAGCCGCCTTCAGGCGTTCCGCAACCTTGAGAGGCTTGATCATCTGCTCGCCACTGTGCTTGTATGTTTCGATCCAAGCATTGTGCATGCCGATCGAGTCGTACTCGGCTTTCATCTCCGGCCAGTGCTTGAAGAATGGAGTTGCGCTCAAGCCCATGAAGTACATGTCACCTTGGAGCATGTTAGCTATAAATCCAACTTATTCGATCGATCAAACAGCTAAACTGACCTGCGGTGTTGATGGCAGAGTCACGCTCGAGGACCTGGACCTTGTGGCCCTTGCGAGTGCACTCAATTGCGGCGGTGAGACCAGCCAAACCAGTTCCTACGATCAACACATTGATGCCAGACTCCGGGTATGAGCCAAGCGGCTTGGGCTCTGATCCTTCCTTTGCCATGTTTCCAGATATGAATTTCCAAGGATTCACAAGTAGATCAAATGACATACAGCGTGAAGAGAAGGAAGTGGGAGAAATGGAGGGGATTAGAAAAAAGTTGCGGACGAGCACATGGCGGTATAAGCACCATGGTAATAATACGTCAGCTAAACACTTTACATTGGAGCATGCCGGGCATGGCGATGCTTGTGTGCGGCTACAGGCCTCCACCGCGTCTGTCGGAGCGCGAGTGGCCGAGATGTCAAACGCGGTGAGTTGAAGCACCGATGGCAGCGATAGAGTGTGCGTGGGTGTGTCTGGCGGTTGCTGGGCCTCGTCGCGTACGGCTCTCCGCCATTTGCAGACGCGCCAGAGAAGACCGTTGGTTGATGGCGACATGTACAGGGGTCGTTGCAGTAGCTGCCGCGGTGGAGTCGATCTGGTCGGCTCAGACTTCTGGCATCGACGGTCGAAAGTGTGGCGCCCCGGCTCCTTCGGGACGCACACCGTCCGCCCGTGTCAGCCTCAGCCTCAGCCTCTGGTACACGACATCGACAACGACAACACGAGCCATTGATGCATGCATCCGCCAACGCGCTGCTGTACAACTGATGCCGTGCCTCAACGGTAGCCACGCTTCTTGATACTCCCATCACGCGTCGCCAACCACTCCCATCCTTAAGCCAAGGCAACAATTCCGTCGTGGGCCCTGCACGCGGTCTCTACGCCGCCCTGTCGATCGCTCAGACACTCACCCTTTCGGACCCGCACATCACAGCGTCATACACGACAGCGATATCCCGACTCGGCATTCATCTACAACAATGCCAACCTGACGGCTCCATCGACTGTACGACAGCCGGTTGGTCCCTGCCCACCAATGCATGTGCGCTGATCGTCACCACTGCACCGCCGTGTTCGAGGTAGAGGATGCGCTCAGCCTAGCGAGATACGAGTTGGCAGGATTGCTGCATCCTCCATTCAGCTCACGCTCCCCGGACAGTCCGGGTACCTGACAACTCGATGTTTGGCGCACGCAAACGATCAGCGAAAGCCAAATGAGCTCCGGACGTTTGTTATCTTCTGCCCTACAGGCTGAGAAACTCTGGAGCTCAGAGATAAGCATATGATGAACGGAGCTAACCTTTGGAACCATAATAACTCACGTACCAGGCGTCACGTGTCTCGGTATGGGGCGCACTGAGCCATTGAATGTTTGCACCTGTTTCATGGCATACTCCGTCCCTCCTTTGTGTCCCACGCTCGCAGGACAACAAGCATCTGCCTAAACGGCGCAATCTGACCAACCTTGTCTATTTTCTAAGATAGACATCTGGCTTTTCCCGTGGCAGCCTCGGCGTACATGTAACTCGAGTCTCGGCGCAACGATATTGTCTACCTCCGGAGGCGATGCATGCGGGGCTCGGGCTCACTGACTGGGCATGCGTAATCAGTGAAATATTGACTCTATGGAAGTTATGCAGTACATGGCCATGAAGCAACCGTAACGAGTTAACCGCATGCGTGTGCAGCAAGCTTCACATATGGTAACTTTATGTGAGCCTCACAGGTTCGTCAATTTGTTGAAACCAAACTCTCGATCGCTCGTGCAGAGGAACGAGCTTACATATACTGTGCATATTAGAGATTCGTGGCTGTAGCATTCGGAGATGAGAAATGTCCGATACTGCATGCACGATGAGAGCAGGGGTGGAACTCTGTGACGAGATGCTCTGCAGAGCGCCACGGCCACTATCCCTTGCGACGTGCGTTGGATTCTCCGAACGTGGTTCGTCTCATTGGCTTCGCCTGCCGTGGGAGAGAATCTACGCTTGGGCCAAGGCTGTCTGACGATCTCTCGAGATCTATCATAACAAGGGCAACGGTTCCACAAAAGTCTTGACAGAGCCGTCCGGCTTTTGCCTTGAACACGTTCCAGGATAACGACATTCGCCACAGCAAACCACTGTTGGAACTTGGATAACGCCGTTTCGATCGGGAACCATCCGGCCTGGCAGTGGATACCCTGCCGTCAGCATTGCTGCTTAACATCTACACATCCTCCTACCTGGTCTCTTCTCGAACTATCTGCTGGAGGAGAAGCTGCCTGCTGTCGAGACATCCGCGTGCCTAAACGACTGCCTCTATCATGCAGCCTCTCACTATCGTCGCCTTGGGCGTCGCCGCCGTCGGCTTCACACTCCTGTCACTCTTTAACAAGATTCAATCCAAGCAGGCCTGGAGAAACAAGTCGACCGAGCCACCTGGACCAACTCTAGTGCCATGGGTGGGACGCATTCACGACTTGCCCATTGAGAAGATGTGGCTCAAGTTCGCCGAATGGGCCGACACATACGGACCTCTTTACCGCACACAAATGCTCGGAGACAACTTCATTATCATCACCGACGAGAAGATCGCCGAGGACTTGCTGGTCAAGCGTGCGAAGATTTACTCCGACAGACCCCAGATCCGCTCACTGTTCGACGCAAAGAGTACTGATGGCTCGATGGAATACCTTCCACTCATGGGCAAGAATGGTACGTCACATAGCCTCGCTATATTTGGAAAAGGTAACTAACATGAACCACAGCACACTGGGCGCGCCAGAGAAAGTTCGCACACTCTACGCTTGTCGACGCAGGTAATGCTCGCTACAACGGCGCCATGTATCACGAGACCAAGCGATGGTTGAACCGCCTTCTCGACGAGCCTGATGACTTCTCCTGGTCCCTTGAAGACATGTGCTCGAAGGTCATGACTCAACTCTCCTGGGACGACCCTGACATGAGCGAGTACTGCACCAAGAGTGCTTGGGGCCTCTTGACCCAGATGTCACCGGCTGGTCCGATCACCAACGTCTTGAGCCCTCTCTGGCACCTTCCCTTCAGCATCAACCCATGGAAAATCCGCGAACGATCACGTCACGACGAACAGCAAGCATGGTGGATGGAGCGTCTGCTCAAGACCCGCAAGCTGATGGAAATTGGTGAAGCTCGTCCTTCATTCATGCAGAAGTACCTCGACGGCGAGAGAACTGGAAACCTTACTGGCGACTACGAAGCATCTTCTGCAATTGGCATGGTTGCGCTTGTTGGTATCTTCACTGTCGCTGGACCTTTGTACTACTTCCTTCTTGCTATGCTTTACCACCCGGAGTGGCAAAGAAAGATCCAAAAGGAGATCGACGAGCAATGCTGCGGTCGCATGCCCGAGCTTACTGACACCCCGAACCTTCCCATTCTTCGCGCTTGTATCAAGGAGACCATGCGCTGGAGGCCCAACGTACCTACCGGTGTCGCCCATGAGGTCGAAGCCGACGACTTCTACAACGGCTACTTTATCCCCAAGGGCACCCGTATCTTGCCTCTTGACTAGTAAGTGTCGCCGTCTTGCTTTCCAAAGTGCACGCTCAACATACTAACACTTTTCAGCGCCTTCCAACGCAACGCCACCAAGTACCCCGACCCCGAGAACTACCGCCCCGAGCGCTGGCTCGAAGCCGGCTGGCCCACCTTCCAAGAGCCTCTCACCGAGTTCCCCACCATCATGGGCATGACTTCCTTCGGCTACGGCCAGCGCGCCTGTCTCGGCCAGGGCGTCACCCGCGACGAGACCATCGTCGCCTGCGGTGGCCTTCTCTGGGGCTTCAACCTCGTTCACAAGCAAGGCAAGAACGGCAAACCCATCAACCCCGATCTCAACGCCAGCAACTCCCTCCTCATCGTCAAGCCCGACCCCTACGAGCTTGCTTTCGAACCCAGATCTGAAGCCCGCAGACAGGAAATGCGCGCCAACTGGGCTCAATCCGACGCTCAAGACAAGAAGGAGCGCGCAGACTTCCTGACTGCTGCCAGAGCAGCTCGTGCGCCCAAGACTGAGGCTCCGGTCGATGTGTCCGACAAGCCTCTTGTCGACACAACTATTGAGACACCCGTTGTTCTCCCGCCAGTTGTCGCCGTATTATGAGAAGTTCGACTGGCTAACGAATTGAGGAAGAGGAGGATGTAATGGGGCCTACCAGCACTAAAAAAAAGTGCTCACGTTTCAAATGCGCCTGCTTGGACATTAGCTGGTCCAATTCTCCTTGAGTTCTATTTTTTCGCCATCGAGCGGTTTTGTTTCTTTTCTTTGGGTCTCGTTATGGGTGTCACTCACTATTGTGATTTATATATACAGAGGACACAAGGGATGGATGGATGGATGGTCCAAATAGGACTATTCACGCATACGATTTCCTTGCTTAATTCACTATCTTTTGGGATACCATGTACAAGCAGTGATACAATTACAATGCCTACTCCATTCGTTTCGAAGTCTCGTTTACATTCTAGCATTGATCTGGGCCTAGAGCACTAGATGGCTTGGACGTGTCAAGCCTTATTCCACGTCGCCCTACGTGCGAGACTGTCTCTGCTGTATCTGCTTAGAGAGCCGATAGATTGTCAAGCGCAGCTTTTTTACAGACTACCGACAGCGTGGTCGCGTGAAGAGAAGCAGACCCGGCGTTGCGACAGAACAGGTTGCCAGATACATCAACAACCACTCGTCGCAACAACACATCTATGCAACAATGCAAAGCACGAGATCTCTGCACACACGCATATCGCACCTGCACCTACGGAGGCACGCCGAAACAACATCAGGCCACCACCAGCATTCATTCCACCAGACCACAGATTGCGCAAGCCAACCCTATCGTCCCAACTCAACATCCATTTCCCAATCCTATCGCTCATGACGTGACTTTAAAACAATGGAGCACTGGAGACAAGTGAGACATTCTTTTACCCCGGAGTCTCGCAGATTGAGGAGCCGATGGCACAGGGATGGGACGTCTGTGGAGTTGGGTAGAAAAGTGGATACAGGATGGTGGACTTTGAGTTTGTGGCGCCCGCTAGGATCTTGGGAGGCGTTGACTTGTTGGATCAAGATGGACTCGGAGACTGCCGGGGACCTATGCAAGATTGTTTCGTTGTTCGTGGTGTTCTGGAGATGGAGCTTGGTGGGTTTGAGATTCTGCTGGTTAAGGTAGGGTCGATGGGCACGAAAGAGGGCAATAGTGGTCATCTGGTCCCCCGCTGCCTCCATACGTTAGCCACAGAGTTTCAAAGGATCTGTATGCTTGCTTCCACCCGAAACGATCCATCCACTCAGGAACGTGCGGCACGGGTTTCGACTCGCTGGCTCAGAACATCGGACCTGGCTCCTTGAGCTCTCCCTTTGCGTCCCTATTTTATGTCTCGTGGGCACGAGAGCTCACTGTCCACGCGTGGTATGGCTACACGCCGATTGACTGCTGTCAGGTCTGCTGCTATCCGTCTGCGCTCGAGCATTGATGCCATTGTGGTGGTACAGCATGCGGTACGCCTCAACATCGATCACTCGAAACAGCAATAATGCAGAGGCATTGAGCAGAATGAATGACGTCTCTATTATATTGAGAGCTCCCGTGTCGCGTCTCACCGCATCAGCCACACTTCCTCCATTCTTCTCGCTTCGAGCCGCCTTTCGGCCATGACTTCTGGCACCGGGTGGCATCGATGGGGCTCCACTCTGTGCGAGAATCAATGAGCAACGCTCTCTCTCCTTCGTTGACAGAGAGACAACAACCAAGCAAAAAGCGTTACACCGCTGCCTTTCTCAAAGTCCGAGAGGCCGAACAGCGAAGCGCTCGTCGCCTGGTCGTTGCGTCGTGCTTTTGATTCGCATGTGAATGTCGGACATGTCACCGCCCTGCCCTGCTTGCCGGCGGGCAGAGCTGTCTCTTTGTGATAGGTTCCTGGTTGATGTGCTAAGGTAAAGGTCTGTGGGTGTTATTGCAGCGACACTACTGCACCGCTGCATCTTTTCTCTTCGTCACGCGTCCCTCCACATCTGCATTGCTATACTGCTACTTGACTTAGCCAACTTTTCTCGGAAAGTCGATCAGATCGAACTACTCGTTCGTTCGGACCAACACAGCAATCGAAAGCAAAGCACAACCACAGAACTACTTCACAACCATGTCTAAAACTATCCTCGTCACCGGCGCCACTGGCAAGCAGGGCGGAGCCGTAATTGACAACCTGGCCAACAACCCCGACTTCACTCTCCTCGCCGTCACCCGCAACACCGCCGGCGCCTCGGCGCAAAAGCTCACATCCAAGGGCAGCAACATCAAACTCGTCCAGGGCGACATGGACGACGTGCCTGCACTGTTCGCGAGCGCCGCTGAGGTCGCCGGCGGTTCGATCTGGGGCGTCTACAGCGTGCAGATCTCGCAAGGCAAGGGCGTCACTCATGAGGGCGAGATCAGACAGGGTAAAGCGATGGTCGACGGCGCTGTCAAGGCGGGCGTCAAGCACTTTGTCTACAGCAGCGTGGAGCGTGGTGGTGACGAGCACAGCTGGAACAACACCACTCCCGTGCCGCATTTCCAGTCGAAGCACGAGATCGAGCACCACTTGAAAGACACTGCCGGCCAAATGGGATGGACGATTCTGAGGCCTGGTATGTACTGCACGATACTTCCACACAAAACTCCTTCGCTAACAAACCCTCCCCAGTCGCCTTCATGGACAACCTCGCTCCCGGCTTCCCAACCCAAGTCTTCATGGCCGCCCTGCGCGACACTCTGGGCTCCAAGCCTCTCCAATGGGTCGCCACCGCAGACATCGGTGTCTTCGCCAAGCTCGCCTTCCTCAACCCTTCGGAATACAACCACAAGGCCCTCGGTCTGGCCGGCGACGAGCTCAACCCGGCGCAGATCAGCGAAGTCTTCAAAGAGAAGACCGGCTCTGGGCTCGACGGCACGTTCGGCTTCCTCGGCAGCGTGCTCAAGTACATGGTCACCGAGCTGGGTGTCATGATTGGGTGGTTTGGCGAGGAGGGATATAAGGCTGATATTCCGGCTCTGAAGAAGAAGCATCCTGGTTTGATGGATATGAAGACCTGGATTGAGAGGGAGAGCGCATTTACGACTATTTAGGTGCTTTCTGTCGTCTCAGTGGTATTGACAGCTTGGATCAGGTGGCGTTATGATGTTACGGCATGGTTTGTTTGGTTCAATGGGTCTTTGGATGGAAGCTGAATATATATACACACGAAATGTATTACGAACGTCTCTGTATGAAGGCTGACGCATATTGAAGATATATTGTCATCGACTCCCGGAAGTTTTCTTGCGGTTTTTGGGGACTGACAACACTGCTGTTCCCAGGATCTCGTGCTCGGTTCCGTGATTGAAAGGTGTTCAGTCGTGCATCCAAACCCGGATGATTGTATATTTGTATGAGTGGGGTATCGTAATATCAAATAAAACTCCAGGCGTCTCGCGCAAGTAATGCCAACCACACCACTCCGCTGAATCACCCCAACAGCAGCCTTACTACAGAGGGGAGTCAAGACCCAAAATCCGTGAAGAGAAAAAAAAAACCCCCCTTCTACTCCATCATAACCCCCACCC
>Ga0265797_10001147_pt1 | contig 47348 bp, 48 predicted proteins | sample P2T30metagenome_FD_192433 | JGI IMG/M metagenome (GOLD analysis project Ga0265797, IMG submission 192433) | Plant litter microbial communities from East Loma Ridge, Irvine, California - P2 T30 | ecosystem: Environmental > Terrestrial > Plant litter > Unclassified | place: USA: California...
ATCTGAAGCTAGGTATCTCTGGGGGTCCAAGTACTCACCTTCAGGAACCAGCAATCGCACCATTGTGGATTTTTACTTTTACGAAACGTGTAGAGGAGGAGGTACGACCGCGAAAGCCATCGGAATTTGGCGTTGCAAGGTCAAAGTTTGCGGAAACAGTAGAGGCGTAATGCAAGGCTGGCCAACATTGAGGGACGCGTCCATGATGTCGAAGCGAGATGCGGCGCGACCCTGGCGGTAGCGCATCCGCCGCGACAATCGCAACCGGAAGCTCTTCTACTACCCTTGTTCGTACTGATGATGGTTGTCGATTAAACAGCCATATTCGAGCATGATGTCGGTGTATACAATCTTCCTGATAATTCCAAAATTTCCTGCATATCTTTAGGCTAGTGCATCATTGATCGTACGCATCTCCGATCCAGCTTAGCAATGCTGCTTGGACTAGAGAGGTGGCGAAGAAGAGAATGTCATATAACGTTATCATGCCAGCCTTACAACCTGCACTATTCGAATGCTCAAGGATCTCAACGAATATTAGTCACATCGGGCGCAGGATTATGAGGATTGTACTTGGCTGCTGTTGCAAGCTAGTCAAGTTACCCCACATCATTCGTATTCGTGATGTGGTATCCGCAAAGGCCACTTCGTCCACCCTGCAAACCCATCGTTCCGTAATCAAACATTTGATTGCAATATAATTCCCAAAATTCTGAAGCATTCCATCAACAACAGCGCCAACTCAGGTGTTTCGGTCTTATGGGTATGTGGTCACAGCACCAATTCAGCTCATTCACCAACTAACAAATACCAGTCTAGTGGTATGATGTACGTATTACTCAGTCTCAAGACAACTCTTCATCATCTAACATCTTCTCAGTCTCGCTTAGGGTAAACCCAAGCACAGCTTGCGAGAGGCCCCGCGTTCGAGTCGCGGTAAGACCCCATTTTTTGCTCTTGTGGACGACTGGGTAGCACTAGGAATGCTGGAAGTGGTTATGTTCTTTTTGCAGTAGCTTAGATGGGTGGGTGGACAAGTGTATATGTTGATGCTCCATGAACAGACTTTGTTGCACGACAGCATGCTTACGCTCAAGTCATTTCAAATGCAGTGCCACGGCATACTACTTACTACGCAGGTTCTTGCCGATATATGAAAGTATAGTGGAATTTTGACATTGTTTTGCGAATTTATACTGCATCTACCTTCTCTGTGTCGCCCTTCTGATTCTGTGCAACACCAAATGTTGCTCCCCCTTCTTCAATAAACCTACGCTCTTCGTCTGTACTAGTCCTACCCAAGGCAGTGTTCCGATGGGGATACCTACCAAACTGTTCCAGTATGTCCCTGTGTTCCTTCGCAGACTTCTGGTAGTTCTCAACCCACATCTTCGTGCCATTATACCCATCTATACCTTCGAGTTCTCGAGAAAACTCCGTCAGGATCCCATCGGCGAGGTCATGGGCAGATAGATCTTCAGAGTGCATCAGAGGCATGTAAAGCCAAGTCCTGTGCGCAGCAGAGAGACGCATGACTGGGTGTGTATCTGGGCGGGGAATGGGCGAAGAGTGCGACAAAATGTTGCGAGTGAATGCATGAGCAATACGATCGTAATGCGTGTACACCAGTCGTAAACCGTCTTCTGTGCGGTATATGTTCCGTGGCATTTGGTCTAGCAGCAGTGCGAAACTCAGTGCCGTCCATGCAGCTTCCTCTCCTGTCGCAGCATCTGCCTTGCTTTCCTCCTCCGCAACGCGCGCAATCTCGTCTAGAAATGGCTGCGCACTCGCTTCTGGGAATTTGTCTGGTCCGATTGCTTCAAGCGCATTCACGCATGTGCTTCTACATTGTCCATCGAAGACGTCTCGCTCTTCAGGACTGCTTGCGAACCAGCGTTTTGCAACGCTCATGTCAAAGTTCTGACCAGTCGTATCAACGCCAGAAAACCACAAGTCTGTTATCTTCTTGTATAATGATCGATTGAATATCGCAGGGTCGAGCGTGAAAGTAGACGTAGACATCGTGCGCTGGTACGTAGTGGAAAGGCTCGATGGGTGGAAGTTCGATGGGCGGAGACTCGACAGATATAGGCTGGATGTAAGAAAGCGCAGCGGCGTACGGACTGCGAGGCGGGTAAGCATGTTCTGTAATGTTAGCTATGAGACTATGCACGCAGTTTTTATAGATCGAATAGAAACAGCTTTATGACGCGCTGTTTGAGCCTGTTGTTTGACTAAATCACGATTCTCTGGTAAGGTGGACATGCTCGGTGGTTTGGGAGGAGCCGACAGCGACGGCTGACTAAATGGCCGCCTGAACACCCCGAACCAGGGCTGGTTCGGCCTCCGTAGCACTCCTTTCATGAGGAGGATCAAACAACAGGCTTTCCTCTAGACCGCTACAACATGTCATTACCTACGGACAATAATGTCAAGACTTGGATAGGTAGCTAAGAAGTCTTTGAGCGGACACTAATGGAAAGACTTCGTGCCGTACTGGTGGCGGGTGTTTGGTGGAGCTGCGCCAGCGCGCAAGAGGGCGCTATAGCACCTGCATCTTCCCCAACGCCAGAAACAATGTCTTGTCCCGGACCGAATACGTCGGACGTTGGAGTAAAGTACAATACGTGATCAAGGTAAGCTCACCTACTCCGCATTCCCCTCTTCTGCACTAAGCATGCGCAGCGTAGGATTCATCCAACCGAACATGTGGGGAAACTTGCATGATGGCACGTTCAATGCGCCGCGTCTCAAGATGCGGCAATATTCCATGGACACACCCCCGTATATCAAATCTTCAAGATAATTCATTAAATGTACTGCATAATTCTACTTCTATTTTGTTGTCTCCCTCCAGATATACCTTGAGACTGTTTCTCCTCAGCTAGCCCCACATGTACACCATCGTCCTGGTCATACTATTCTTCGTAGTCTTCATCCTTTACACGCGATACAAGGATAAGGCACCATCTGGAACAAAAGTCGCGCCTGGACCTGCGGGTCTTCCAGTCCTTGGAAACGCACATCAATTGGGCCAACAACCACATCAGCAAATTACCGCTTGGGCACGCGAGTATGGCGAAGTCTATAAGATCCGTTTGGGATGGAACGACTGGTATATGATATGCTCGCCGGATGCATGTAAAGAGATTCTAGACAAGCAGTCAGCGCATACAAGCTCTCGAGCACCATTACCGGTATCCGGGGATGCACTAGGCGGCGGAATGAGGTTCCTGTTCATGGAGTACGGTCCAGAATGGAGGAAGCTAAGAGGCATCAGTCATAAGCTGTTGACACCAGCTGTAAGCGCGACGTTTAAACCAAGTCAGGAGTTTGAGGCAAAGATGTTACTTGAAGAAATATTGAAGGGCGCGGACCCAGGGAAAGGAAATGAAGTGAGTTACAAAGCGATCAGACGATATACTGTAAGCGTTATCATGACGAGCACATATGGGAGAAGGATACCGGAATGGGTGAGTGATACATACAACAGTACAAACATGGGTTGCTAATGAGCACCAGGACTGCGATGAAGTTCACGGCATCTACGATATCATGAACGATTTCTCTACAATGGCAAAACCAGGTACCTACTTGGCAGACACGCTTCCGTTCCTCGGTAACCTTCCACCACGACTACAATGGTGGCGTAAAGGAGTTAAACCATATTTTGATAAGCAAGCGAATCTATGGGTGTCCTTTTGGAGTACTCTTAAAACTCAGATGGAGACCAAACAAGCCCCAGAATGTTTCGTAAAGCAATTCATCGAGAGCGACTATGAAAAGCAGGGTATCAGTGAGTTACAGGCAGCATTCTTGGCTGGCAGCATGATCGAAGCTGGAAGCGAGACGACGTCGGCGGCGCTCAATACGGCCGTTCTGTACCTCTGCGCAAACCCACTTGCACGACAAAGGGCAGTCGAGGAAATAAGAGGAATTACCTCGTCCTCTCGGTCCCCGACGTTCGAGGATGAGTCAAGACTTCCGTACGTCCGCGCCATCGTCAAGGAAACCCTACGTCTACGCCCCGTCACAAACATTGGTACGCCACACTATACTACCGCACCCATAACCTACAAAGGCATTCACATACCTGCCAAGTCAGTCGTGTGTCTCCAACAATACCCGATCCACTACAATCCAGATCATTTTGAGGATCCCCAACGTTTTAATCCGGAGAGATACATCAATTACCCCCATGGCAGTGGACACTACGCAGCTGGCCCAGCTGCGAGTCGCGATCACTGGGCTTTTGGTGCGGGCCGCAGAATTTGCTCGGGTGTGCATCTAGCTGAGAATAGTATGTTCATCGTATTGGCGAAGCTGCTATGGGCTTTCGATATCTTGCCGCCGCTTGATCAACAGGGGAATAAGCTGCAGGTAGATACTAGCGATGGAGCGTTTGACGCTGTCGGAAGCACTACGATGGCGAAGCCGTACCGGGTGAGATGGAGGGTGCGAAGTAAGGAAATCGAAGACACGATCATAAGAGAAGCAGCCGAAGCTAAGAGAGACGGCTATGTTCTAAGAGGCGTGCGTGTTGGTGAGGAAGGTGTTGAGTATTAAGCTTGATAGTGGCGCTCTCGTGTGCGACTTGTATTATTCAGCATAGTCTTTATCAGGTGTGCTTGTTGCAGTGCATTGTTTAGTTAATGCTTCCATTTGTCGTTTGTCGTCTCCACTTGGGGTAGGTGCTTGTGTTACCTGCTCAATTGCACTTCTTTCCCTGTCAACTTCGTTCCCCTCGTTCGGTCGCGACTACTGCAATAAACCAATGACACTTTCGCCCAACGCTCTATTCATGTCGTCACCCCAGAATCACAGCTTGCTGAATCACCCGAGCTCGCCGGTTTCTGCAAGACCGTTGACGCCAACTGCACAAACATCAACCTCACTAGACGAACGTCTGCTATCCAAAGACAACATCAGTATGGCGTCACCGTTACTGCCCATTGACCCGCAGCGCCCTTCTTTCTCGCCAGCCGACTGTCGCACCCTTCAGAAGATGCTGCACGACGTGCGCAGCCCTTCGCCTCTTTCCCCAACACCGTACTTTAGCGACAGGCCAGCAAGTCAGTCAATTCTGACTGAAACCCCCAACAGCAAAAACTACGAGGACAAGATGAGCTGCAAGAATCACCAATCAGCTCACGGTGACGAGCGACAAGACGGCTACGAAGATGAAGACGACAGTATGGAGCTGAGCGATGGCGAAGTTGCTTTTGGAACAGATGAGAAGGATAGCGATAAGATCGAGGACATCATGAACATGCCCGGCAAGATGGCATTGTCTGTGCCGGTTTGCGACTACAGCAGATTTTATCCTCACAATCAGCAAGCCTCCGATGGGGCCAGAAAACTGGAGCGCCGTCGCGCTTCAATCGAGAAAAGTTTGAAGGAGCAATGTCGGCAACAGAAGCGAGTGCAGAAAGCAGCCGCCGCAGACGAGGATTACAACTTTGATATGCCGATCGATGGCGTATCAGACCACAGGCTAGCTATCGCGGAGACCTTTGACCTCGAAGCTCTCTACGAAGATAAAGAGATGCATCGGGTGGAAGGACAACAGATGGCCACCAACTCGTATGATGTGAGGCATCATGTACATGAATCTACACAGCCTCCGCTAACCATACAGCAGTCTTCCGAAGCTTCCAGAGACTGTCATCAAATGGTCGTTTCACCCAAGAATGTTCGCAAAGCCTTAGAAGGCACGCCACCAGCATCGAATTTCTCCGTTAACTTCTCTTCCCCTGCTTGCGCTGTCGTACGGACCCCTAATGGCAAGCACATCGACTTCGCAACCTGCGACTCCATCCCAGATTCGCCCGTAGATCACACACTCAGCTACGTCAAAGCACAAGAAAGCGATGAAATCTCGCCATCGGAACATCAAGGTCACGCATCTCCCCAAAGAAAACTCACTGAGCTTGCGCGAGAGGCTAGAGTGGAAAAAGAAGAAGTAGCGGAGCAGAGAGCTTTGGCCGAGCTAGATAAATTCAGAGACATGGACCTTGCGCCTATAGAGACGGTCATGGACGGCGGACCAGCAGGAGACTTGATCACCTATGGGACTCCGGTGAAGGCAAAAGATGAAGAACTATTTTTACGTAGGGCACCTGATAGATCTGGCTCCGAGCTTGAGGGTTGGAATCATATAAAACGCTGGCAATCTTCGATTTCTGCACCTCGTCGAAATCCTTTTTTCATCGAGCAGGATCAAGAGAACGGTACGGATGTCGAAGACTCGGATACCACGTCCATTTCGAAGCAGCAACGCCTCTCTGTTATCCCCAGACGACCTACTTTCATCACAGTCATCGGTATGCTTCCAGCGGCAATGTTCTGGGCCACTATTGCACAAATCATCGATGGCAGCAGTAGGGTGTTCGACGTGCTCATCGAGAGATTGACAGGTTTAAAAGTGTAGAGCACTAGCTAGGAACCCAGTCACGGAAGCTTTCTACTAGAAGAGTATGGTTATGTCCTCAGGGTTGAGACTATAGAGAGGATAGTAGGCGCTTACATGCAGGTGTCGATTATACGTTGCATGTAACATCTTTGTATATTACTAGCGACAAACATGATATATTACGTAAATCTTTAAGAAGAACAAACCACTTTTTCGAGGTCGCGATTCCGCTTCATGACTCTGCCTGCCGCTGCATAACACCTTGGCTATGCGGTTCAACGCCACCCAATGCAAACCGTGTACACCATCACTGACTAACTCTACCTTGGCACGCTCCGTACCTATCCGGATCACGCTGTTGAAGCGTCGCAAAACCAGTTCCCATCGAACTCAAACGATATCAAGGATCACTCCGTGATTATCTTGATTATCATCCTCTTCCCCACAGGCCTTGCAATTGGGTAATCGAAAGACACTGCTGGGAAGAGGATGCTAACCGTCACCTCGTATTCCTCTCCCCTTCTTCCCCACCGCCATCTACCTCATCCTCCCCATCATCATTATCATGACCCTCATAGTCTGTCAGATCATCGCTCATGATGTGTAGTATCTGACTGAATGTTCTGCTCTTCCAGCGACCCATGCCTTCCATGAGATCTGCACAATGTAATAAGGTGCGGCGAGCCGCGAGATATCCGCCCTCGAGTGTGATACCAGTTATACTAAAGCTCCCACCGTGGTGTATGAACTTCACGACTTGCGTGGTGTCGCCGAATGCTACAGGTGATTGCGGCGTATCGATAAAACCAAGCTGACCAACAGATATCCAGTCTACAAGATCGAGAAGCTCGATGCACGAGTCGTTGATAGGACAATTGGGCGTTGGGGGAAGGGCGAAGATGTATAAGCCTAGGACGAGGGCAGCGTGGAACAGAGCGACCACGCTGTGTGGGTTGACGATATCACTAACTTTTCGGTCGAAGAGTAGTTTGTAGATGTGGGCGGCGTGCAGCACGCTCCTTCTTGCGCTTGGTGTTTGACACCATACTGAGATGTCTTCCAGAGCGTTGACGGCAGGCTCGGGACCGGAGCGTCCAGCTGCGAGTTCGAAGTAGCGTATATTTGCTCCAAGCACCATGCAAGAGGCATGCCAAAGGACAGCGGAATTCAAGTCTGCTGTTCGAAGTGCATCGATCGAAGAACTGGAGAGGTTCACCAATAGCGGCAGGATGTCTCGACTACGAGCATCTTCAGCGTATATGCGCCAGGGCTGTAGCTGTTTTTGGTTTCCTGTCACTTGAGCAAGCCTGTCGTTGCTCTCGTAGATGCGTAGGAGGAGAAGGGTCAATAGTGAGCGAAAGCTTGATGCATCGAGCTTCAGTCCCGGGGTCGGGTGGAATGACGGTGTTATCTTCTGCGAGTGAATCCTTGCGCCACGCTGTACAAGATTAAACCATTTCGCTGCGCTGTTGACGTGATACAGGGAGTAGTCCGAGGGTGGCAAAATTTGTACTGTTTCGGGGCGGATCATTGGCGACGTTGATAGATAGCCTGCCCACCAGCAATCTGCTTCTATGAGACCAAAGATGATACGTTTGCCGCATTCAACCTTGGACCAAGCCTTCCACTTCGAGTCGATATCGATCATCTCGTCGAGAAGAGGGTCGATCTTTACACCCTCATTGGCGGAAAAGAGCCCCTGGCTTTGCGAAAACTGGGACAGTTAGTTGAATGACTGGGAGCAGTGTATATAAGCGGCTATGTACCTCGATGAGCTCTGCATACATCTTCTCTGCTTGTGCAATACGGCTTTTTCGCTATGTGGATGTTAGCCAGCAATGTATGCTATCGATCAGTGCTACTCACTCCTGTGATCGATGCTAAATTAAGCGCAAGCAAGCTAGTGGCAATTATCCGCATTTGCCTATGCGGCGGATGGTCTGTTGTCGGTAGTGATTGTAGTTCCGCCAACGCAAGTTGTAACACAGCCTACGCATATGTTAGTCGTCATGGGGCATATACCACTGCGATGTTGCTTACAGGAAATGTGCGTGTAACAAACTTTGCTGCACCTGCCGTACCAAGGATGCTTAGTCCAATAAGACACATACAAAGTAGCAGTGGCCGAGGCGCGTTCTTTGCCGAGAAAGTAGGAATATGGATGATTGGAAGGGTAGGATGAAAGTAATAGAGATACATCTCCAATGCGATGTCCAAGATTTCAGCAGGTGGGAACTGCACACCCTCGATACTTGGACTTCCTGCTGCATCGCCGCTCGACGATGCAGTGTCGCCATAGGATTCTGACCGCGGCGGTCCGGATGGTGGTAAATTGTTCAGCGTGCTTTGGAGCCTGCTCCTGCACTCTTCGTCCAGTCCCCAACGCGAGTTTCGCCGTTCTCTTTCGCTCATTGGAGTTTCCATAGCTCCAGAGCCAACTTCAGAGAGTATGTTGGTGCATTCGCACGCCACTAGATTCTGCCATAGGTCTGGCATCAATCGCGTAGATTTGCGATTCCTGGACGGCCAGCAACTTTGGACTCGCTGAAACCGTTCTCGTGGAACTCTGCTTGCTATTGAAACACTGCTACCCGATGGACTAGCTTGGTTTTCTGGGACTGCTCGAAATGCCTCATGGTCGAAAAAGCCGTCTACACCCAGGTGGTGTGATCCATGAGGAGTATTCATATCACCTTCGAGCGGAAACAGCCATGTTTGTAAGGCGTCTGCAGGAGTACGGTTGGGAACTGGGTTGTTGCTTTGAACGAGCTCAAAAGCCCACTGATCCAAACTCGATACATGTCCGGCTGGTGAGAATGTGAGGGCCTCCATAGCCGGGTCGATCGGTGGACCCATACTTTCGTGAGGATTTCGATTGGACATCTGAGCATGTTCTGCACGCGCAATGATCATAGGTGATGGCGATCGCCATGGCGTGTCGGTTCCGGGTTCGAGATGCTGCGCCGCGTTGATGAGCGCTTCTATTCGGTCCTCACCGGGTGACGGCGGCTGCAATCGCGATGGAGGTTGCCGGGCATGAGTCTGCGGAGAAATATGCGCGTTGTACTGATCATTCACGTTGATTTGCGGTATTTGGGATTCTCTTCTCCTGGACATAGGCGAGAAGTTGGAATCTTCACGGATTAATGGCGTTGGTCCTGGAGTCGGGCCGTTTGCGGTTCGTGATGCAGATGGTCGTGATGTTTGGTTCTCGTCCATCGAGTTGTGACGGAACTCTTGCTGATCGTTGGTGTTTTGTTGCTCATTGCTCTTCATCCGGTTCATCGCATTCTGCGCGTGGCCTTTGCAGTGTCGGAACAGAACATCGCTATTCGCAGAGGTTGGACGCTAGTACGGAGGTTTTTCATTGGGGGACTCACCTGCGCGAGAAGTGCTTTTTGCATGTCGGGCACTCATAAGGTCGTTCTCGTGTGTCTGAGATGATGTTTAGTCAACGATGATAATGAAGGTTTATGATAGACGGACGCGACCGCTCATGCCTTTTCACGTGCTCTACTGGAGGAGAGGTCAGCCCACTTTCTTGACGCGCTCGGCCGCGACATACATTTGGTGAATGTGCGATCGCACATGCTGCACTGTTTTAACGCCATGTCGCTCGTCGCAAAGATTCGATGTGTAGGCGGATGTCGGAGGACCCTTCGAAGGTCGGTGTCTGCAGGTGCTGTCTAGGTTGCCAAGAGATCGCGGACTGCGGGGGAAAGCAAGACCATGACTCGGCCTAAGCATTATAGGCTCATCTCAACCTTCATCTACAAAACGCATATAAACCTGCAATCCTGCTGCTGCAGATTGCGCCGCGCGCATATGTGTGCCTCCGAAGGATACAGCTGATCTTCAAGTTGGTGGTCCACAATCGCCACTTGGAGATACCTCCGGCGTGCAGGACCCTCAGACCATCGTCTAACGCCATGCCATCACCAAACACCGCAAATCGCACCGTGCCTTGTCGCACTTGTTGGATGACGAGATAGATGACCCGAAGACACGCCTCAAATTTCAAAGACTTCTCGAAGGATTCCGTCCTGCTCCAACCCCGGATCGACTCTCATGTGGGACCATGAGGCGTACGCTAGTGGGGCCTCCCCTGACTGCTGACCGTGTTGGAATCTCCGACTGTCTCATTCGCCTCATTTAGGTGACTAGCTTTGCTTGATCTGGCGCATTGAATCAATCAATTGCTACTTTAGATGTCGGCTAGCCATGTTTCATTCTGTCAATCTTCCGCTAGAGGTTTGCACATCGGATGATCGCGTCTCAGATAAGTAAGCGGATGGGTATACGACTAACGTACATGAATTCACTGAAGGGACAAGGCCAGTTGAGAGTGAGCGTGTGACATGTCATTGTCGGCTCAAGGGAAATACCAGAACTGAGATTTGGAATGTTGGTCAGTAGCCAATGACAAGCACATGACAGTTACTACCATCTGCACTGAATAGTTTGCACATCTTCGTCAAGTCTGGAACAGATATTTGAGCTACGAGGGCCAGGCCAACTACATGAAGCCGATATCTCTTTGTATCAGCGTTTAAGCAATCGCTCCTTCAATTCAAGCGATGCTTATGCTGTTTTCGCGAACATATCCAACACTGCAGAATACACGACTAGCAATACACCTCCACCTGGTCCAAATCTAAGTATTTTCGCCACATATCCCTTGTATAACGCTCTGAACCCTTCTTCTCTTGCAACGACCCCCAGACTCGGCCACGCCCAAGCGTACTTCTGCCTTACACCAGGTGTTTTAGCGACGCTCTGTATTCGACTCTTGACTACATCTAACGGGGTGTTAAATGTCGTTCCCACAACACCTCCCACAAACCCGGCGATGAGATCGTTCCCCATTTTCTGTCTTCTCGGGTTGCTCGATGTCGCTGGAGCGGGTAGCTGAGCCCGCACTTGGAAAATGCAGCCAAAATACCCGGCGTTCCATACAATGTGCCGCCATAACGTGGCTTCGAAACCATTGTATAGTGCCAATGGCCCCTCTTGGCGAACTACTTTGACGAGACAGTCGAGGAGGCCGTTGTATCGTGATGCAGAGGTCTTATCTTGTAGTCGAATCTTGAGTAGCTCGAAAGGAACAACTACGAGGGATTCTGTTGCGCCGGCGCTGGCACCTGTGAGGATTGCGAGAGGTTGTGTTACTGTCGGAGTAGAGAACAGGTGTTGATAAAACTGTGTGAAAGTATCGTTCGCCGAGAACTTGATAGCACTGCCTTTGATCAGCTGTTGTCAACTCGAGAGGAAGATTTGATCGTACCGCTTGGGTACCTCCATCAATATAGGCGCAGTAATACCGCGATATAATCTCAACACACCCTCATTCCTGATAATCTTTTTGAAGCAGTCCAAGACACCATTGTACCCTTCACCATCAATGACTTTGCCATGCTGAAGTTGGATCCGTGTCTTGACTACATCAAGCGGGTACCTGTCTATGTTTTTAGTAGCTTTCTCGAATTCTGACATCAAGGTACCTAATCTCACATTACCAAAATCTCTGATATCCCAGCAACAGCCCCAGCAGCGAACTGATAACGGAACGGCAGTGCCGTTGCATTGTTACCTGTTTCAACTGCAATAGTCTTAGTTGTCATACTGAAGATACCTAGGTATCTACTTAACCGTGCCTGGCTTTTACACGTTCAACATGCGTTTACCAGCCATGCCATCCTCGCACAACACTCTCAGTACGCATTCTACCCCCACTAGTCGTATACCACATGGCCGGCTTTCGCAATATCAAGCCCACATGGCACATGCAGGGCACAATACATCCGCGATATGGCCAAGAGCATGTCGCGTGAAGGACGTTGTGGGGTGCATGCTGATGGCGCATGTGGGGCTAGCGCACTTATCCGGTGATCCGCGTCGAAGAAAGCGGAGCCACGTGGGGCTTCGCGAAACGTCACTCTCAAAGGTTTGCTGACGGCGGACACGCGGCTTGGGAAATTCGGTGGTTGGGTCTTTGAGAACGTGCAGCGTAAGACTAAAAGCTTGCAAGGATATCGAATCATGTGATGACGCGTAAGTTGATGAACCGTATTCATTGGCACGCGTTCTTGTTTCGAGGATTTGGAATGCAGGGGTAGCGCGCAACATCAACATCTACGCAACAACTTTCTTATCTCTCAGCTCCTTGATCTCGCTCTCTCCATATCCCAACATGTCCCTTAATACCTCATCGGTATGCTGCCCCAGTAACGGCGGTGGACTCCTGATCCGCGGCTCGGCTCTCGAATATTTCACCGGATGATTGACAAGCTTCACCTTGCCCACTGCTGGATGATCGATCTCCTGGATCATATTGCGCGCAAGAACGTGTTCGTGTTCAACCGTGCCCTTGATATCATTCACAGCCGCGTATGGCATTCCGCTTCCGTCGAAGATCTCCAGCCACTCTTGTGTTGTCTTGGTCATGAGTTCGGCTTCGACAAGCGTATCGATCTCCGTACGGTGTTTGACGCGGAGCGCGTTTGTGAGGAAGCGAGGATCGGTTTTCCATTCCGGGCGTTGTAGCTTGTCGCAGAGGATGCCATAGAGGCGGTCGTTGCAGCCGCCAACTGCGATGTTCGTGTCTTTTGTTTTGTAAGCTCGGTAGGGTACTACTGTCGCTATGGCCAAGTCAGTATGATCATCGGTCTTACATCTCAAGTCTGCGCTTACCATGTGCAGTTCCCCATCGACCACTGTCGCCTTTGCCTGTTACCAGCGCACTGCTCGCGATGTTTGCCAATCCCGAAACCTGCACGTCGCTCAAACTCGCATCGATCCACTGGCCTAAACCAGTCTCTTTACGCGAATATAACGCCGCCTGTATGCCAATCGCAGTGTACATGCCAGTCATGATATCCGTAACCGCTACGCCAACCTTGACTGGTGGTCCATCCCTCTCTCCAGTGATGTGCATCAAGCCCATCTCAGCCTCGACCATCACATCATAGCCTGCACGATCGCGGTATGGTCCCGTTTGTCCATAGCCGGTGACAGAAGCGTAAACAAGGGAAGGATTGAGCTTCGCAAGGGTTGCGTAGTCGAGCTGATACTTTGCGAGCGATCCCGGGAGGTAGTTCTCAACAAGCACATCGCATTCCTGCGCGAGCCTGTGCAGAATGGAGATTCCTGTGGGGTTGTTGAAGGCTAGCCCAATCGACTTCTTATTACGATTTACCTGCATCAAGTCAGAGAGTCACATACACGGTTAACTCATCAGACATACGGAAAGATAATATGCGCTTTCGCCAGGGAACTGACGCTCGACACCGTCCGTATATGGTGCATCTGGTGGGCCCCAGGATCGTGTGTCGTCGCCTCGTGTGGGGTGTTCGATCTTGATCACGTCTGCTCTGATCACTCATCAGCGTCTGTTCTATCTAGCTATGTGTTCATTACTAACCCAAGATCTCCAAGTATTTGTGTACAGTATGGCTACTTGATATTAGCGACTGCGTTTCCATTTCGCCGAGTCAATCACATACCCCAGCTAATACTCGGGTCATGTCCAGGACTTTGATTCCTGCCAAAGGCAGTTTCTCAACCATTTGTTTGGAAACATTGTTCTTGGTCGCGATACTTCTTCTCTGTGGTTGCGATGTTCGGGTAGCGATCCGACTGGCTATGGGTTGAAGGTACGCGTGTGGTGCCGCTCTCGCGACTGTCCTGAAAGAATACATGGTCCTGCTCTAGGCTCGCCATGTCCGTCAACGGTGATATTAAGAGAACGTAGCTTGATGTCTGAAAGTTCTTGCCCCACATGAAGCTTGTGGGGTCCGCAAAGGGTCCCGTATGTGAATGCACAGACATTTTCTGATATGACAGACGTTGAGACAGTATTCATTGCACAGTATTGAATGCGGTATATACAATGTACATGTAGTGTTGGAACTCGCACAATTACATCGCTAAATTGACTGAGACACGAAATTGAGAACACAAAAGAACATTTATGCATGGACGCCGTTTGTTCCGTTGGCCTTCGAGTCGGAGGTGAGATATTGCTTCAGCTCTTCAGCGTGAACACCCTCTGTGTTACTGGTGTTGGCGCCATGCGAAAACCCACCGAAGTAGTACGGTGCAAGCCTCTTCTTCTCTGCAATCTTGTCGTCCTTGATTCGAGCCAGTAACTCTTGGGCTCTCTTGTTGGCAGAGAAGCGATCCGGAAGAGCATCCCAAACCTTGTAGTCGGTTCCCCGTGTTTCGATTGTCCCGCAGCCCTTACGAGCGTATTCAGTAAAGAGGAAGAGACGGCTTGATTCGACCATGATGGTCAATTGGTCTAAGTCGACGTTAGCAATCTTCCGACTGTTTGGTAATGAGCGTGGCTTACCAGTGAGAATCTTCTCGGGTTGGCTCTCATGTATACGCATACCATGTTGGTATCCCTCATGAAATCCACCGTGGGGTGTGTGACCGCCCTCAAAACTACCTCCACCAGGTCGGAAATCGTCGCTTCTTCCAAGACCTTGTCCGTATAGACAGGCAAGGAATTCGGAGGCGGAATTGCGGTGGAAGTAGGGTAGTCGGAAAGTGTTGGTCGCAACATCCCACCTGGGACCGAACCAGAGGAAGTCTGCCAATGGTGTCAAAGGATCACGGGATTTGGCTGTGAGGACTGTGAAGATCGATGGGTCAGTGTGATCGATGGATGTGCTGTTTTGCGAAGAGAACTTCGTAAGATCATACTTGTACGGAACAACGTTACCGTGCCATGCGACAAGATCGAAGGGGCTGTGGTCTTGCTGTATCGCCACGAGCTGACCGTTGGTCTTGTTGACGATCTGCCAGTCTACGTGCAGATCATCATCGATAGCGGCTACCGGGTAGAGGAAATCGCGAGGATTGGCAAGACCATGGCCACCTAGTGGGCCAAGATCCGGAAGCTCCCACATCGACCCCCAGACTTCTGTGATATAGCCACGCGCCACTGGTGTATCCGGAGCCAAGTTCAGGCAAAACCTAATACCACGCTGTATAACACAGATCTCACCAGGTTGCAAGAAGATCTTCCCCATCTCAGTCTTTATGTCAAGGTTGCCTTGTTGCGCGCAGATAAGGAAGTCGCCATCGGTGTTACAGAATGCTCGTTGTTCCATACTCGAGTTGATCATGTATACGTATAGCGCAAGACCCTCTTTGATGTTTGGGTCTCCGCTGCCGCAGAGTGTATGCAGGCCATCGACGAAGTCAATTTTCTCATCTTCTTTTGGCAGTGGAAATGGATGCCATTCTGCTTGCTCAGGGAGCGTCTCGACTTTAGGATTGATGGACAAGAAACAGTTTGTGATATTCGACTTTGTCTCAATCGGAATGTAGCCCTCTGTGATACGTTAGTATATTCGTGCAGGAAGTTTGATAGCAACACATACTATGAGCAGCTGCGGGTCGGCATCGGTACATATAAGTACTAAAGTTGTGGGCGCGGGGCGCTGCGAATGCTGAATATGTGATGCCTTCAGTATAAAGTCCGAATCGAACTTCCTGAGGGTTATTCTGAGCAACGGGTAAAGTGCCTGGAATGACCTCTGATTGATGTCGATTTCCCCATCCCGCTTGATAGTCGTAGGGGTCGTTTGCACGTGTTGGCTTCAGTCTTTGGAGATCTGTGAAGTGGAATGCCTTTTGGGGATCGGTGACGAGCTTGCGTTCTTTGAAGTCTTGCATGATGTTGAGTGTATGACGATGGACTGTAGGTGTGATCAAGCTTACCATGTCAAGAATCAGCCTTATATTGGACTATCCATGGCTATGGAACTTTAGGCCGACATCTGCCGCAGCTAGGTGGTCCGGCCTGTGCATGATGTGGTGGCGGGGCCCGATACACATAATAGCGGGGTTACCAATTCGGTAGCTACGGGAGCTGTGAGGAGGCCCACATGGATATCATTGGGCAAAGAGTCATTATCTTGACCGGGTTGGTGGGACCCGTGAGATGAACGTGCGATGCACTCTCCCACATGAAGGCTGTCGCAACATGGACCTAGTGGCTCACTTGCGGGGTTCTTTGGCGGTCATGATAAGGTGGTCAATCGAAAGTATAGTGCTGACTCAGGAAACGCATTTACAATGTGGTTGTCAAGTAATGTCTATGCATGGCAAATGTGCTCTCATGTTGTTTATCTGGATGCAGCTAAGACCTCGTCCACCATCAATCCACACGAGCCTAGATAGTTCTTCGCATCGCACAGCGAGCTGAGCTCTTGGCTGGAAATCTTGTCGGTAATCTCGGACCGCGTCTGCAGAGCTTCTAATAAGCTGGTATCGTTCTCAATACTTTCTTTGCATGCCTCGTAGACAACATCGTGCGCTTTTGATCGACCGACATGCGGAGCAAGGCCCATCATTACAGCTTCAGCGACGATTAGACCCCTAGTAGAATACAGATTTGTGAGCATCTGCTTGGGGTTTACTACAAGGCCAGAAAGCGCAAAGTCAGCCTGGTTCAGCGCTCCAACAGCAATCACAAAGCTTTCTGGGACAGCCACCCATTCCAGATGCCATGGACCAGAAGCACGCTCGAAGTCTGACACCATACCGTCGAGCACCAAGCCGGCATTTGATCGTAGAATCTTCGATGCCGCCAGAATGACTTCGCTTGAAATGGGGTTCCGCTTCTGTGGCATAGTCGAGGAGGCGCCGCGGTGCGGCACAAAAGGCTCTGAGACTTCTGAAAGTTCGTTTGAAGACATGATGATAATGTCCAGAGCAAGCTTGCCTAAGGTACCACCAACAAGTGCAAGGTAGTTTGTAATTTCAGCAACTCCATCTCTGGCGACATGCCATGTGATCGGAGGATCGGTCAAACCTAGATCTTTCGCCATTTCCTTCCGAACACGGATGCCATCGTCGCCTGAGCCTAGTGAAGCCAAAGAGCCTGCAGCTCCTCCAAACTGGACCATCAAGGCACGCGATTTGAGCTGCTCGAGGCGCTCGAGGTGTCTTTGGAATCCAGATAGCCATATAGCACACTTGTGTCCGAAAGTAATGGGCAGAGCATGCTGAAGATGGGTGCGACCGGCCATGGGCGTATCCCGATGCTTTCTTGACAAATCTTCCAGGTTCTTGATGACGGAGCGAAGCGTACGCTCAACAATCTCAAGGCCTTCTTTCATCTGCAGCATGCTTGCCAGATCCATGATGTCCTGTGTTGTTGCTCCCCAATGCACATAACGTCCGGCCTCGTCACCACATGACGCGGAGAGCTGTCGGACCAAAGGAAATATGGGATATCCGACGATTTCGGTTTCGTTGCGCAGCCTGTCGTAGTCGAGTTCTACTTCGCGGGCTTTGGATGTCACAATCTCTCCGATATGTGAAGGTATCACATTGCATTTTGACTGTGCCCTTGCCAATGCGGTCTCGGCATCAACGCACCGATTGATGTACGCTTTGTCGTCAAACACCTTCCGAATCTCATCGGTTCCAAACAGCGTACGGAAGATGACTGAGTCGATGGCGCTCACGCTGCCGAGTGATCGTCGTTGAGGACGGAAGGTGGTTTGCCGGGGGATGGCACGCAGTGGGGCGCGTCGAAGCAAGAACATGATGTTGATTGTAATGGCAAAAGCACCTCAATGAATCATGAAGGGGATATGAGGCTCTAAAGAGAGCTTCAACAATGCCCAAGACATGGCTGGTGGCTCCCAGGCGGTGGACGTGTGGGACGCGGATGCAGCAGCATCGTGTGGGGAAGACACTGCCGGGCTAGAATGCGGGCGGCCCCCTGTGTTTACCGCTTCCCAAACTGGCTAGGCGGAATGGACATGTGACGCGCGCGACAGTTTCGTGTTCCGAGCTTCACTACCATCATCTTTAGATCATCACCATCAACGTTTCGTTAGATTTCTACAATGCTATGACTCTCGAACGAACAAAGAAGCAAGGCCTAGCCCGGTACTCGCACACATGCTGACAATGCCGATCTCCTTGTCTTGACGTCGCAGCTCGCCAAACAGTGTAGCAGTTTGCCGAGCACCTGTCGCCCCAGTAGGATGTCCGAGAGCTATCGCACCTCCATTCGGGTTAACCTTGTCTTCATCGAGACCCAGCTCCCGAATGCAAGCGATGGTTTGACTGGCGAACGCCTCGTTCAGCTCGATAACATCTACGTCCTTTAGTTGGATACCTGTCCACTCCAGTAATGCAGGTATCGCGTATATTGGGCTGATGCCCATCTCATCGGGAGCGCAGCCTTTGACTTGTGTACCGACAAAGCGGCCGAGTGGCTTCAGACCACGCTCTTCAGCCCATGAACGCCGAGCGAGTATGGTCGAGGATGCGCCGTCGGATATTTGAGACCTGGTAGGTTAGCCACGTAGTAGCTTTGATCTAGGTCAACTTACGAGTTGCCTGCAGTACTCTTGCCGTTCTCGCCGAACACAGGCTTGAGCGTCGACACTTTTTCAAAAGTTAAGCCATGTCGAATACCATCGTCCTTGGTTACTTCATGCCCTGCAGGCTGACCGCTTGCTTCGTCTATCCTCTGAACCGTCACTGGCGCTATCTCCCAGTCAAAGCGGCCTTCCTTTTGGGCGCGACTTGCGCGACTATGACTTCGTACCGCATACTCGTCTTGTGACTTTCTATCGACCTTGTATCTTTCCGCCACATTCTCTGACGTGATTCCCATCGGCATGAGACAGTCGCGAGCATCTTTGACGGTTGATCCTAGTAGTGTGGGCGAAACATCGGTCGGGAGGCCCCGCGAGGCGTAGTTCCTTGACATGCTCTCTACACCGCCAGCAAGCCCCACGTCAATTTGGCCCACCATTATCGAGTGCGAAATGTGGGTGATGGCCTGCAGACTGCTCGAACATTGACGATTGACTGTGTGAAAAGTCGTCGAGTTTGGAAATCCAGCATGATTGAGTGCCATGCGCCCGGTCTTTGCGAAACCAAGTTCAGCGAGTACATTCCCAATCATGACATCGTTCACATCATTCTTTTCAATGCCAGCTCGTTGTACGGCAGCTCTCATAATCTGACATGTTTAGCAACAGCGTAGTGCATTCTTATGCCGACACTCACCGGCATCAATATGTCTTCTGGGTGAGCATCTTTGTAACCGCCCTTGAAACTACGATTGATTGGCGACCTGACCGTAGAAAGTAACACAACATCGTTCGGGCTTTTGTGCAACACGTTTCGCGCAGCTTTGCTAAAGGATGCCATTTTGACGTATACACTGAGAAGATACGCGTTGCATTACTACAAGAGTAGTTACCTATTGTACTATATCAAATGCCCGAGAATGTGCCGCATTGTGATTGTGGTAAGGGCTGTGGCGGGGCGACGTGTATGTGTGGGGCAGGATCGGGAAGACCCCTCTATGACAACTCGGGCAACACCGCAATGATGCTTGCCGGATTTAGCTTGCATGCAGACGCGACTGTTCACTTTGAACATTTTCACACGCAAACTGAATTCAACCAAACACTACACAATGGCGCTCCCGACCAAATACCAAAATGGCAGCATTGACTCCTCTGCCAAGGGGGTGTACAGAGCGTCGCCCGTCAAGCTCATGATCTACGGAAATGGTAAGCAGCCTATGGTTACGGCTTGACAATAACTTACTATTTCGCACAGGAACCAGCAACCAGCTTTCGGATGTCATTGCCGAACTCGGTGCTACTAAAGCCTTTATCATCACCGGGCGGTCGTTGTACGAGAAGACGCCTGTGATCAAGAACATTGAGAAAGCACTTGGCTCTGCACATGGTGGTACATTCAGCAAGATTGGACAGCATGCGTATGTGAGATGCAGTTTGATTTCAGCAGTGGAGACTGACATGTCATAGGCCAATTGGGGATATTAAAGAAGCCACAGCCTTGATGGCAAAGTCAGGATGCGATGTCCTCATCTCAATAGGTGGCGGATCGCCTATCGATTCGGCCAAAGCGATCGCGTACAATATCCATGAGGAGACCGGAAAGTGGATACCAAGTATCGCCGTACCAACAACGCTCAGTGTAGCAGAGACGACACAGAACGCCGGCTTCACCACCGAGGAAAAGCACAAGATCGCTGTGAGCGACCCTGAGCTTGTACCCAAGGCTGTTGTATACGATGGTGAACTTGCCATATACACACCTTTGAACCTATGGACAAGCACAGGAATCCGATCATTGGACCACGCAGTTGAGCTGATGTACCACCCTCTCGCTGCTGAGATTCCCACGAAACGCATGTCTCTGGAGGCTATCAAAGATCTGTTCACGTACTTGCCGCAGTCGAAAGCCGACCCCGACAACGCGGAAGTGCGAACAAAGCTCTTCGTTGCGTGTTATTCCTCACTTTTCCCTTTTCTATACACCGGTGGAGTCGGTCTCAGCCACAGCATAGGTCATGCGATAGGTGCTACCTATAGCATTCCGCATGGTATCACCAGCTGTCTCAGTCTAGCGCCGACAGTACACTTCAAGGCTAGCAACCCAGAGGAGGCAAAGCAGATCGCGAGGATCATTCCTTACATTGGGAAGCAAAGTACAGGCAGCGATGAGAAGGACTCGCATCTCGTTGCCGACGCTATCGCCGAACTTGTTGAAGAGCTAGGGCACAAGACCACTTTGACAGCTGTAAGTATCTGAGGCATGCCAGGACGACTTGTGCTAATCGTCGATCAATAGTACAATGTGCCGACCGGCGATGCAGAAGAGGAAGCCATCGCGTCACGTGCGCTACACAGTAAAGACCACAAGGATTTTGCGAACTGTGAGTTATCACGTATGCATTAGGGACTTCCATCGACTGACATGCTACACAGTGAAGCGAATCGTCCACGACTTGTACTAACGCGTTCCCTAAGCACAAGCGATAGGTAGCTTCTATAGCAAAGTACTCTTACCAATTTTTTCAAAATGTAAAACCACGTCCAATGCGCAATACTGCCAGAGTGTCTATTGGCGGCAAGTTTTTTTTGAGACGCGATAGCGCGTGGACACGTGAGCCAGTCCAGGTCGTTTTGCTGTTGGAAATGTTTTCCATCTCCGAGCCCCAGTGCCTTTTTCCGCCTCTCTAACGATCCAATGAACGTGCGTTTTGGCCGCAACCTCCGCATCTTGGCCGGCTAAGTCCTTATCCACCTCCGATTGTGGAGCTTTGCTCTTACCCGCCATCGGCACGGCATTTGGGTCGGTCTGACCCAATCGGCTAGTTACTATGATGCATGCCCATGGTGCTCGTGTGGGGAGCGTCAACTCTACTGTACACCACATTTCTCACACGCTGTCCTTGTGCATTGAGTTTTGCGGAGAAGCGGAGGGCTGAGCCAGGTATCGTTGTCGATTGAGCTCTCATTACACTCTTGAAAATAGCCCACGCCTGCAGTAACCTTGTGCGCCATCTCAAACTGTCTTGAACAGTTTGAAGCTTGTTGGTTCGACTTCTTTTCCTCGTTACGTTGCGATTCACGAGCACGACTCTCACGATGCAACGTTCTCTTCTATTTTCCGCACGCCGCCGCGGCCCAGCGACGGGCTTGCGATTCTTCTCTGCGAGCGCGTCTCGGCCAGCCATCAACAAGATCGTCTCCTCCGCACAAGAAGCCATCAAGGACATGAAGTCCGATACGACAGTCTTAGTTGGTGGATTTGGCTTTTCAGGAGTACCAAACACTCTCATCAATGCTCTACGCGACCGAAGTGACCTCAAAAACTTCACCGTTGTCAGCAATAACGCCGGTATGCCGGGTGTTGGGCTGGGACAACTCTTGGAGACAAAGCAGATTGGCACGATGATTGCGAGTTACATCGGAGATAACAAGGTGTTTGAGCAGATGTACTTGAAGGGTCAGCTGAGTCTGCAATTGACTCCTCAAGGCACGATTGCTGAGAAGTGCGCTGCTGGTGCTGCTGGTGTGCCAGCTTTCTACACACCAGCAGCATACGGAACAATTGGTATGGGAACAAAACAGTTGCACGTATACGACACGGCTAACAATATGCAGTACAAACTGGTGAACTTCCTGTGCGCTACAACACCGACGGTACCATCGCGAAAATGGCTCCTCCGAAAGAAACACGCGAATTCAACGGCAAATCCTACGTGATGGAAGAAGCCATCTTTGGTGATTACGCCTTCGTCAAAGTCGCAAAAGCCGATCGGCTCGGTAACTGCCAGTTCCGAAAAGCACAGAACAACTTCAATGAAGCAATGGGCAAGAACGCGAAGATGACGATTGTCGAGGCAGATGAGGTTGTTGAGGACGGCGAGATTGCACCAGAAGATATTCATCTCCAGGGAATATACGTGAAGAGAGTAATCAAGAGCACAGTTGGCAAGGAGATCGAGAGGAAGGTGTTCTGGAAGAGTCCAGAGGAGCAGAAGAAGGCGCTCTTGGAAGGTGGTAAGTTGTGTTCATGCTATACCACGAAAGGCATATTACTAACCAAATTTATCAGGTTCAACCGAAGCATCACAGAAGCGCGAGCGCATCATCAAGCGCGCAGCTCAAGAATTGAAGGATGGCATGTATGTCAACCTTGGTATCGGCATGCCTCTAGCAGCGCCTGCATTCTTGCCCGAGGGCACCGAGATCGTGCTCGAGTCAGAGAATGGAATCTTGGGTATGGGCCGGTATCCCAAGCCGGGTGAAGAGGTGAGTCTGCGATAACAGTGAAGTGTTTTTAATATCATTAACAAAATCAGGACCCTGACCTCATCAATGCCGGAAAGGAGACTGTTACCCTGATCAAGGGCGCATCAACGTTCGGCAGCCACGAGTCTTTTGGTATGATCCGATCAGGACGCATAGATGTCGCCATGTTGGGTGCTATGCAAGTAAACCAATACGGAGGTTTGTTTTACACTTCAGTCTTGTTTGCCTTTCCGTTTACTAAACACGTCTCCAGATCTCGCAAACTTCATGCTTCCCGGAAAGGTCAAAGGCATCGGCGGGGCCATGGACTTGGTCGCAAACCCTACACAAACCAAAGTCGTCATCACCATGGAACATGTCGACAAGAAGGGCAACCCCAAGATTCTAAATCAATGCACATTCCCTCTCACCGGACAGAAGTGCGTCAGCACCATCATCACAGACCTGGCCGTATTTGACTGCGATCGCGTTGAAGGACTAACCCTGAAGGAGCATGCAAAGGGTGTTACTGTTGATGAGATCAGAAGCAAGACGGAAGCGCCATTCAAGGTTAGCGAGGACTTGAAGGAGATGAGCGTATAGGCGAGACTAGGAAAAGATACCAATAAAGGACCAATTTAATTTCACTTCAAAATTGTCTAAATTTTGAGGCTCTCGAGACCACCTCACCTACTGCCCCCCTCCACAGCATCCAGTCCTACGTACGCCGGCGCCGGCACATCCTCACTTATATCCCCCGAAGCACTCCAATGTTTCCAAACCAACTTCCTTTGCTCAATCTCATCTGCGATCGCAATGGCCATGTCAGCAACACTTATCCCAGTCAATCTTCCCTCGAACACGTCTTTGCCCTCCTGCTGCTCGCCCACCAACACCATATCATCAACGCTAATCTCATACTTTCCAGTTCTCTTTCCCGGACGATACAAAGCAGATGGCGAAACAAAACTCCAATTAAACGTCTTACGGTCTTCAAAAAACATGTACGCCGTCCGTCCCGCTTTGATGAAATCCGATGCGTTGTCTTTCACGCGGATCTGCTTCTCGTAGTCTGCGATCACAGTTTTGTCTTCTTCGGTGGCTCTCCCAGAGCTCTCTGCTAATCTGGCTTCACGATACCGTCGCAGAGAGGTACCCATGATACCCAGACGCTCCTCCATATATGCTATGTGTGCGAGAGACGTTGAAATCGCCCGGCGGTAGGCGAGAAAAAAGTCAGGATGGTCGACGCACGGAAGGCTAGTGCCAGGAACGTGAAGAGAGCCTGCGCCACCGACAAAGAGAAAGTAAGACGATGGGCATATCTTGTGCGCTAGGAGAATCTTCCTAACGGATTCCAAGAACGGCACTGTCGTGCGTCAGTCACTTTCTGTACATGTCCGTGGTCAATTGAAGGCATACTGTACAACAACGCCCCTGCACCAGCTGTGTGTGGTCCAAATTCGCTGACCAGTACATCGATGCCCTCAAATTGCTTTGCTAGATCTTCTGTAGAAACCTCATCGATGTCTACGGGACGTGGAACGTAGCGCGGATGCTTTCCCAATTTCTCTGGGTTACGCGATATACCAAAGACGGTATGGCCTCGATTTAATAGCTCGACACAGAGGTAAGATCCGCCGAAGCCTGCAGGGCCGATTACACCCACGCGTAACGACGAGGATGACATGATCCGATCGAATGTCAATGTTGTGATGGCTCTTCGATTTGTAAACCTTAGGGTGAAGTACCTATGGGAATCTGCACATGAGTATTACCCCATATCTTTGTCCTCTCACAGGGTCCTGATGACAGTGAGGCCGGAGTGGTAGCGCCGAGGATATTGAGTTGGGGTAAGGAAGCTGGGGAAGTGAGGGGAGAATGTGGGGCATTGGTAAACGCACATGCAGGGACGAATGACGCTAACTGCTTGAACGAGACACGCTTAAGCATATGGTGAGCATTTCGAAGTCACCTATTTGACCAAAGAGACTATCTCGTAATTGAACTTCCTATCTTCGAAAAAACAGAATCATCTGGCAGCATGGCATTGGCAGACAATTATGCGTTCATTGGTCAGTGGGAGACGACAGATCATATCTGGTATCGATCCACTAATAATGATCAGGTCTCGGAGCGATGGGCTACGCAATGGCTGCTAATATCCGAAAGAAGATAGACCAGTCTTCGACCCTCTATGTTAATGATATCAACGCGTCTGCTTGCTCTCGCTTCAATGATGAATACTCTTCGTACGGCCCCATACAGATCGTCGCCACAGCACGCGAAGCGGCGGAAAACGCAAAAGTACTTATATCAATCGTACCAGGAGGAGCTGATGTGAAGAAAGTGTATCTAGACGAGAATGACGGGGTCATTGCGGCAAAGAAAGACGAAGAAAGGATCATGTTAGAATGCAGCACGATCGATGTGAACACAACAAAAGAAGTTGGTCAAAAGTTAAGAGAAACGGGGACAGGAACATACATTGACGCGCCCGTCTCCGGAGGAGTACCAGCTGCGGAAGCAGGTACTCTAGCGATGTTGATTGGTCATCCAGAACCAGCACAAACACCGACCTCTTTGTCCTCTTCAGATACCCGACTACAAATGACGCTGTCCATGCTTGGTCCAAAATCAAAAGCTTTCTACCTAGATACCCTCGGCGCAGGCCTAACTGCAAAGATATGCAATAACTATCTCTCTGGCACTGTTCTTCTCGCAACCGCCGAAGCCCTCGCAATAGGAGTATCCCATGGTCTTGACCCCGCTGCCCTATACTCTGTGATCAAGAACAGTACTGGCCAGTCTTGGATGTGCGACCATGTCATGCCCATACCCAATGTACAAACCGAATACTGGGTGCCTAGCAACAGTGGGTATAGGCCAGGATTCAAGACGCAGATGATGCTCAAGGATTTGGGACTGGGTATTGAGAGCGCGAATCAGGTGGGCATTAGACCTAGTATGGCAGAGAAAGCGTTGGAGGTTTGGGAAGGTGCGGCGAAGGATGAGAGGTGTATAGATAGAGACGGTAGTAGCATTTACTTGCATGTTGGGGGTGTGTTGCCGAAAGGGCACGAGGACAAAGCGAAGAAGCAGGAAAATGGATCCTGGGAGTTTGCTGATTGAAGCATTGTGATATCGAATTGAATATGATCTTGTCGCGATGCGTGTGCTGAGGCTTCCATATGTATTTCACATTACCTATTTTCCTTGGAAAAAGTTCTGAAAAACGTCCTGAATAGTATCAAATCCTGCCATCTCTCCCAATTTCAGGATTCTGTCGTCTCTTCCAATCTTCGCTGGATCACCATCCGGAACCCACCTACTTGTAACACCATCAGCACTCGGTCCGTACACTTTAGCACTCAGCTTTTCAGTCTGCACAGGCGGCCAAGGATCCTCTCCATTGACGAATTTGATGAAGTCTTCTCCATATTCCCGTGCCACTTTCTGTTGCGCATCGTCCAGGTGGTCGTTATAGTTCTGGAAGAGGTATGAGACATCGAGAATATGGCCTGCTTCACCCTGAAAACGACCCTCCCAAGGTATACCTTCATTGAAGTGGTAGAGGAAGAACTTTGAGTCGGCGGTATTGGGCCAGCCTTTAGCGAAGGCACGAGAAGGCGCATAAAAGGAGATTTCGGAGGCGAAACGCAGAATCGAAAGAATGCCTTCGTCGTCTGGGGTCTCTGGAGTGATACTGTAGGCTTTGAGAAGTTGTTCCGCTACATCCGGATGATTGGATAGTGTAGCCTTGCAGGAGTCGATGAACTTTTGTGCGATGCCGGGGTTGCGGCCATCGAGACCTAGATATGCAAGGATGTTGGCCTACATATGATCAGCTCATTTATCGCAAGTGCCAAATGGTCATACTTACATCTAGTTTTGACTCTCCTATCATGAAAGCCTTGCACCACCTCCTACCTGGCATCATAAAGGCTGGGCTATCCTCCTGAGATGAAACCGTAAGGAAGTCGGGTGAACCAGGCATAGTAACGCCATCGATAGAAGGTAGCATCGGCGCTGTAGGGGGAACCTTTTGCCAAAGGTCGTCCACAGGCATACTCAAAAGGGCCTTGATACGATCCTCTGGTGACTTGTCTTTCAGACCAAACGCGTCTATGGCTTGTTGGTACGATGACTCTGCCACAAATTCCGGGATAGGCTTGAAAAGTAGTACGGCTCCTCCAGTGCTCAAACAGCGCTTCATCAGCGGCTCCTTGGAGCAAAGTAAGACTGTCGCAGATACTGCACATGTCAGTCAAGCTTCTACGTCGATATTCTCGCCCACATACATCCGCCGGCGCTCTCTCCGCATGCAGTGATCTCATCCGGATCACCTCCAAAACCGCCTATGAACTTTTTGATCCACTGAAAAGCTGTACGCTGGTCGTAAAAGCCATTGTTTGCTTTGTAACCTGCTTTGCGCAGTTCTTCGGAAGTTGCGAAGCCTGTGAAACCCAGTCGGTAGCTGTATATATCAACACCTGTATGAAACTTTTGTAGAACACCAGTACACTCACTTTATGGTGATACCAATGACGGGTTTCTTCTTCTCGACAGACATCCTAACTATGGGAGCCGGGTCATAGTGCGGGTACCAACTACTTCCGACAGCGAATCCGCCTCCATGAATGAAGACAAAGACAGGAAGCTTCGCGTTCGGGTCAATAGCGCCATCCTTGTTCGTTGGCACAGTGATATTGAGATTCAAGCCTTCGAGATCGGAATGCGCAGGAACCTCTGGGAGTGGCAATGATTTCTGGATAAAACCAAATTCACGTTCAATAGCACCAATTGGAGACACTGGAGGAGGTCTACTTCAATCAGCATTGATGTTCAAATTTCCATGGCCGACATACCCAAATTTCGAAGCGTCTGTAGCGCCAGCTCCATAGTTTTCAACAAGCTCAGGTGCGGCCAAGCGATCCTTTATCGAAGCATACTTCAGACCAAGGAACTGTGCTATCCCATCCACACTCTTGCCCTTCAATTCACCCAGGTGTTCGTGTTTGAGAGTTGCCGACATGTTAGCCGTTGCGTGAGAAGAGATGGTGCGAAACAGAAAATTGGCGGTTATCCAAGGATCACCAAAGTGTTTAGTATATTCTAGCGTATTCTTGGATCGGCGGCGTAAGGATACGTATCCTTGGAGCTGTCCGTATGCAAATAGTTCCGTGGGGTAACGAAGACCCGACAAATTACCCCGCACCTGTTTCTGCCACTCAAGCAGTGGGGCAATCACCAGCAACCAGAGGCCTGCGCGATGTGGGGGTAATTCAACGATTAGGTCTCGCATCTACGAGAATATCGTGATTTGTGACATCGTAGTCTGGGCTTTGAGCTGGGCAGTTAGCCAGCACGTATACGGCTAGAAAAGGAATTATCCACGTCCATGTTATATGCAGCCAGCTGTTTGCACCATTGATCCCAGCTATGAAGGCTAACCTACCTCATACCGATGCCTGCGTTGAACTTGCTCTTCTCGATGGCGGCAGCTTTTTAGGAGATTTGAGCCGTATGCATGCTGGCGAAAACGGTACGTTTCGCATGTATAACTGGGCATTCTATGTCTCGCACCAGGGAAGACATATACTTTGGGATCTTGGATTGGACGAGGTACGTGGACTGGAGGCGAAGAGAAACACCGAAGTTTTCTTGTGACTGATTTGTTTTTGAAGGACCGAAGTTGTTATACTCCATGGGTTAACAAATTCATGCTAGAGCATGTCAATCACGTTGGACCTCGGAGGACCATCGTCCAGCAGTTATCAGAAAGAGGGGTGTCCGCAGAAGATATTGATACCGTATTGTTCAGGTATGAGCTCAAGGTTGAATGTGGCTCATGTTCGCTGAACAGAAGACAGTCACGCTCATTGGGACCACTCGCGACCCATCAGCGACGTATTTCCGAATGCGAAGGCGTACTTCGGTCCAGGAACAAGGGCAGCATGCCAGCCAGGGCATATGAAGGATCCAAGTCTGCAGTGGGATGGCCGCTTCTTCGACCCGGAGCATTCGACCGAAAAATGGGACGAGCTACAAGGTGAATGGAGACCTTTTGGCCCGTTTGAGAGAGCGTTGGACTACTTTGGTGACGGCAGTTTCTGGGTCCTCGATGCGCCTGGTCATATGCCAGGCAATATGGCTGCTGCAGCAAGACTGCAAGGCGGCGAGTGGGTGATGCTTGGTAGCGATTGTACGTTGCGTCGCGTTGTTTTCATTGGCCTTCGCTAACCTTGCAAACTAGGCTGTCATTCGCGGTACGTTGTCCTAGGATAGGCTGGGCGTATGCTGACCGTCATGGTTGTTACGATCGGGCGCTTGCTGACTGGTTAGGGATTTGTTGGACGGCCTACGAGAAATTGCGGAGTTTCAGGGACCAGGGGCAGTGAGCATGTCTCTTCATACAGACCTCACTTCTGCGAAAGACACCATTGCCAAGATACGACAGCTGGAAACCAATTTTGGTGTTCACACCGCGCTCGCGCACGACGCGTCGTGGTTGAAGCAGGGCACAGATCAAGTGCTCATGTCGCTGCTGGACAGCAAGATGCGCGTCGCAGCCAAGGAGAAGATACCGTTTGATGAGATACCATAGACCGAACATGAGATACTATAGACCGAACGTGAGATACTATAGACCGAACGTGAGATACTATAGACCGAACGTGAGATACTATAGACCGAACGTGAGATACTATAGACCGAACGTGAGATACTATAGACCGAACATGAGATATGAGTCCGGTTTAGTGTCCGAAGGTTGGATGCCTGATATTCAAGTAGCGCGGCGACGCGCCGGTTACGCGTTTTTCGTGACGTGATTGCTGATGGGGTAGGTATGCGTACAACGGGATGCCTCGATACCACTCCTTCAGGCATGAACATAGCAATAATTCAGCTGTGAGCAAACATGAAAAAGAAGTAGAGGCAGAACTCAAAATTGTTGTGCGACGCTTGGAGACGCGGTTGCGGTAGTCGGTTGCCTCAACTGCTACGACCACGCTAGAGACGCAACCAAGGAAGAACACCGTCATGATATTCTGCGTGACAATATGCTACGCTTAGCGTTTGCATGCTCGGATTCGATGACTTTGAATCATTGAGATACCAAAGTGTTAAAGATAAGTGTGCTAGTGATAAATCATGGTTGTCAAAGAGATGAACGAGTTATAGGTCAGGTCGCACTTGAACTACTAGTGCGTGAGGCATGGCCGAAGAAACACCTGCACGTTGTGAGGCAGCAGTCATGACCCAACTCAACAACACTGACTTCTTCTGATCAAGGCTTGATACCACCACCAACACGACGATTCATTCTCGATGTTTCACATGATAGCCTAGCTGATGCATCTATGGCCGCATCAGGCGATGAGGCGCTTCCACATTGACAGTAGGCGTCCAACTATGCGCTAGTTGCTTAGTGCTGATCACTTGCATCCATGGCACCAAGATCGGGGCCCAGGCCTACTGAATCGCAAGACCTCAATAACATTGGAGCCCCCAAGCTCAGTGAGCCTCAACCTCTAGGCTTTCATCATGGCTCTCCGCGACTTACCATGGGTGACAATACTCTTCTCCGGTGTCGTCGCGGCGCTCGCGTACGGGACGATGAGGCTGATTCAAGTACGGCGCTTCTACAAGGACCTTGTACGTGGACAGTATCCATTGCGGACTGCTATCGAGGCGACACTGACGATCCATGTAGCCCAAGCCGCCTCACAGTTTTTTCTTTGGTCATCTCAAACTGCTAGGCGAGACTTTCAAGTCACTGCCAAGCGACGTTCATTACCAGGCAGCGGCCGTTACAATTGCCAGGAAATACAACATGCCTGGTCTCTTCTATCTTGATCTGTGGCCCATCGCATGGGGACAGATTGTTGTTACAGATCCAGATGTCGCACTTGAGATGACAGCCGTTCGAAACCACCCCAAACACGAAGCAGAGGGCCAAATGATTGATCCATTGATTGGTCGTGGGAACATTGTCACAGCGAATGGGCCGCAGTGGAAGCATCTCCACAGGATGCTGAGTCCTGCTTTCGCCATCTCGCACATTACCAACATGAGACCAATGGTTGCTGACGAGGTGATGAAATTTCGGTCGATTATCCACGAGAAGGCCAGATCTGGAGAGGTTTTCAAATTGGAAGACCCTACTCAACACTTGACGTTCGATGTGATCTCGACTGCGACCTTTGGGCGATCTCTCGACGCACAAACCAAGGGCAGCCCTGCTCTGCAGCACTTTGAGAATATGTGTCGTGCTTACATGGCATCGCGAGAATCTGTCAACTACATCCGGAACTTCTTTGTCAACAGAAAAGTTTCGGCCGAGCGAGACAAGTTAGATGCCATCGTAGTAGATCTCATCAAAGAGAGATTCGAGATTGTAAAACGTAAGTAATAGATGTATTGGAGCATTACTGTACATCATTGACGTGTAGCTCGCAGGCGATAAGCTCGATCTCTCCGAAAAGCGAGGATTAGGAATCATGGATCTCATCTTGCGAGATTATATTGCAGAGCGACAGAACGACGTGAAGGAGCTCGACCACCAATTTGTCCAAGATGCTCTATCGCAAGTTAAAACGCTATTGATCGCTGGAAGCGGAACTACGTCTGACACCGTCTGCTTTGGAGCTATGATGCTCAGCGTCCACCCTGAAGTAGTTCAAAAGATGCGAGAAGAGCACGACCGCGTCTTCACCCCTGGTATTGAGGCGACTTACGAGATGCTGAAAACGGATCCTTATAGAGTGAACGAGCTTACGTACACAAACCATGTTGTCAAGGAGATCCTCCGATTCTTCCCGATAGGCAACACTGCGCGTAAGGGCATTGATACTCTTAAGTACCAGGGCCGAGAGTGGCCGGCCAAAGATATCATGATTTGCCCAGTCCAACTGGCTATGCACATGGATCCTGCGATATTTCCAGGTAAGTAGCACCTGTCAAGCTTCGTACCTGGTGCGTATTCAGTTGCTGAAACCTGTCCCTAGACCCGCTCAAATTTGACCCCGATCGATATGCACGAGAAGATTTCCCGCGTCACGCATGGCGTCCATTTGAAAGAGGTCCACGTGCCTGCCTTGGTCAACCTCTGGCTATGGACGAGTTGTTGATCACGTTCTTATTGACGATACGAGATTTCGACTTTACATGCGCAGATTTGAAACCTAACAAGACGCCTCGAGTGGACTGGTTCGACCTGGATTTAACGTTCGGCGACCGCGCCTTTCAAGAGTTCGTGTTTGAAGCGAAACCACGCGATGGCATGCCAATGACAGTCAAGAGATCCAACTGGCCTTCGTAGTCGTATCAAATACTGCCGATCTTGGATGCAGACAGCCATCTTAGACGGACATCCCGGTAACTCACATTCTCCAAGGTTTCGAGATACGATATACAGCCGAAGGTTTGAAGGACAGAATCCATCAAGTTGAGCACAAAGACAGCCAGAAGATTCTGGGTGAAGATACAAGCTCACTTGCAAGTTGGGGAACGGATCGTCTCGGACCGAATATCGGTTCAAAACTGGTGGATGTACAGATGATTCGCAAGACTTCGACAGTGTAGTAAGGTTGAGATACGTTCGGGAGTTGGCAATGCATTCCGCGGCCAGTTATACGGTCAATACCATATTGCAGGTCTTAGTTGTGAGCCACTGAGCGATTATGACGAAACATGCGGAAATTACTATTGTTGAGACATAAGCAAATATGATCCATGCTTTCATCCCGTTATTCAGTCACCCCGCACCCCGCATCAGCGCATCCCTTGCAATTCTTCGGCCGATGCTTATGCGAGCTTGTCATGTATTCTCAATATTGACCGAAGTCGTCCAGGTCTTGTTGCCGTGCCTTGCCTACCGCTGACAGTCGTGGATTTCCATTCAGCCTGAATGCGCAGCCAATCGGAGAGCAGTTAGCTCCACTTAGCGCAAACCCCTCACAGACTTTGCAAGTACCATGGGGCTCCGCATGCGGCTCGGGTATACTCTTGGCTGCCGTATGCCTCTGGGCCAAGCATCGGGAGTGGCTTCGGACACAAGAGTGGCTCGGTGGTCGGAAATAAGTGGACTGGCGACCGGTACTCAACCGCGTGGCCATCATAACCATGACGTATAGACATCGTGGGCTTATGTCTTTACCAACCGTGTGCTGACGCAGGGTCACCGACTACGGCTATTTAGTTTGCTATAAGATATGTGGTGAAGAGATGTGAAAGAGAAGTATCCGGACCATCCGAACCAGACAACCGGCATCATGCTCACCTCGACGCGTTCGCTGCAAGTGTTGCTCGTCGCTGCGACAGGAGCTTATGCTCAATTCGTTTTCCCTGACTGCACCAGTGGAAGGTTGAGCAATGAGACCATTTGCGATGCTTCAGCATGTACGTTGATCTATTTGCTGCTACATCGACCTTATAATACTAACTTGTTTCAGCACCGCTGGCTCGCGCGAAGTCTCTCGTAGCTCTTTACACACTCGAGGAGAAGATCAATGCTACGAGCAGTGGCTCTCCAGGTGTCCCTCGTCTCGGTATACCGCCTTACCAGTGGTGGAGCGAGGGTCTTCATGGTATTGCCGGTCCTTACACCAACTTCAGCGATGAGGGAGAGTATAGCTACTCGACTTCTTTTCCTCAGCCCATCTTGATGGGTGCGGCCTTCGACGATGATCTGATCACCGAGGTTGCAAAGGTCATCTCAACCGAAGCGCGTGCGTTCAACAACGCCAACAGGACTGGTCTTGACTTCTGGACGCCCAACATCAACCCTTTCCGTGATCCCCGCTGGGGTCGTGGTCAAGAAACACCTGGTGAAGACCCCTACCATTTGTCTTCTTACGTCCAGGCTTTGGTTCACGGACTTCAGGGCGATGCGTCTGACAAATACAAACGTGTCGTCGCAACTTGCAAGCACTTCGCTGGCTATGATATTGAGGACTGGAACGGAAACCTCCGCTACCAGAACGATGTGCAGATTTCTCAGCAGGACCTTGTTGAGTACTACCTCGTTCCCTTCCAGGCCTGCGTTCAAGCGAACGTGGGTGCTTTCATGTGCAGCTACAGTAAGTCTGACGTCAACCGTTCGTTGTGTGTATGCTTGGAACTAACAGAAGTTAGACGCGGTTAATGGTGTGCCAACATGCGCCGATCCCTACCTACTTCAGACGATTCTTCGTGAACACTGGGGTTGGACTAATGAAGAGCAATGGGTTACTTCCGATTGTGACGCCGTTCAGAACGTTTACTTGCCTCATGAATGGTCTGCAACTCGTGGAGGTGCTGCTTCCGACGCCTTGAAAGCTGGTACCGATCTCACTTGCGGTACTTACATGCAGGAACATCTGCCCGCTGCCTTCCAGCAAGGTCTGCTTGAAGAATCTGTCCTCGACCAGGCCCTCGTCCGGCAATACTCATCGCTTGTCCGCCTGGGCTACTTTGACTCTCCCGATAACCAGCCTTACCGCCAGATTGGATGGGACTCAGTCGCCACGAATGCTTCGCAGGCGCTTGCCCGCAGAGCCGCTGCTGAGGGTATCGTTTTGCTGAAGAATGATGGTACGCTGCCTCTTTCACTCGATTCGTCCACATCGATTGGTCTTTTCGGTGACTGGGCAAACGCAACCTCTCAGCTCCTTGGTAACTACGCCGGTGTCTCTACGTACCTGCACTCTCCGTTGTACGCCCTGGAGCAGCTCAACGTCACCATCAACTATGCTGGAGGAAATCCTGGCGGCCAAGGTGACCCAACGACAAACCGCTGGTCCAATCTTTACGGCGCCTACTCTACTAGCGACATTCTCATGTATGTTGGAGGTATCGATAACAGCGTTGAGGAGGAAGACCAGGATCGTACATACCTCACATGGACTGGAGCCCAGCTTGATGTTATCACCGAGCTTGCTGAGACAGGAAAGCCAGTCATCGTTGTGGTCACTGGAGGAGGTCAGATCGATAGCACTCCTCTCGTGAACAATCCCAACATCTCCGCCATCCTTTGGGCTGGGTACCCTGGTCAGGATGGAGGCTCGGCCATCATCGATATTGTCACCGGAAAGACTGCTCCTGCTGGACGTCTACCTACGACTCAGTACCCCTCCAACTACATCGCGAAGGTCTCTATGATGGACATGAACATGCGCCCTGGTGAAAACAACCCTGGCCGCACCTACAAGTGGTACAATGGAAGTGCTGTCTACGAGTTCGGTCACGGTCTGCACTACACCAACTTTTCTGCCAACATCACCACCCAAATGCAGAACAGCTACGCAATCTCTGCGCTTACACAGAACTGCAACAGTACCGGAGGGTTCCTCGAGCGTTGCCCATTCGCTGCTGTAGATGTTGAAGTATCCAACGACGGCGACGTCACATCCGACTACGTCGCTCTTGGTTATATTGCCGGAGAATTTGGTCCTGCGCCTCATCCAAAGAAGTCGCTTGTCTCTTACAAGCGTCTCCACAACATCACCGGTGGAGCTTCTGACACTGCAACTCTCAACCTAACTCTTGCATCTCTTGCCAGGGTCGACGAGATGGGTAACAAGGTCCTTTACCCTGGTGACTACACCTTGTTGATCGACAACCACCCGCTTGCAAGTATCAACTTCACTTTGACCGGCGAGCAAGCTATGCTAGACATGTGGCCTCAGCCGCCTGCTAACCGCACTGCTGAGGGAGTAAAGGGTGTTGGTGATTACTGGTACGGAGGATATGGAAGCGAGTATGCAGAGGAGCCTGCAGATCTACAGAACACTATGTAAATGAGCTACCGTTTATAATGTAATGGAACTTGTGGAGAGACGTCATTTAATGACTCCTTCTACATGCATTTGCATTCCCGTATGTTTACTCCTCTCACCTTCACCTTCATATCAAACTTGCGCTCGGACCATCGCTTTTGTTTGCTCCAACTGTCAGCGCACTGCACCCTTCACATATACTCCTCCTTCAACAAATCTGGAGATCACTTCAACTTCGGTCTGCGACAGCGAAGAAAACATGACGCTGTGCGACGAGTGCGACAACGAAGGCGCTCTGCGTTGCAATGGTTGCAGCGCGAGTTGCTATTGCTCCAAAGAGTGCCAAAAGAAGGCATGGCCACTCCACAGAATTCTCTGCAAAACTTTCAAAGACTTTCAAGACTGCCCCAAAGCCGAACACTCTGGTGAGAAGTACACTCGAGCTATCTATTTCCACCCCGACGAAGACGCCCCACGTTTCATATGGCTCAAGACTAAGGATGAGATGGGAGAGTACGGGTGTAGCTATCTTAGCGTTTTTCCTGGTCCACTTGCAGCTATAAACAAGATGGAGTCCGAGTCCGGAGAGTTCATTCATATGACAAATACGCAAATCCGACACAACTACGCTCTCGCCCGCCTACTTCCATACACCCTCTTTTTGTCTTACCGCGAAGACTTTCTTCATGACGGATCCACGCACAACAAAGCCAGCGATAAGATCGTTGATCTCAACTCTGTTCACCTGCACGATTGGAGAGGTCCTATGATCGCCTATGGCACTGACGTCTTCGACGACGTTCCCCACAGTTACAACCCATCCCACAGTCAAGATCTCGGCCCCTGCGACCTTCGGATTCTCGCACACTGGCTCAACACTTACTATCTCAAGTACGGAAATCTCCGAACGATTGAGGACCTACAGCCAGAATTGAGTAATGTGGTTGGCGTGCGCATCAACTGCAATGGCGACGTCGATACCGACGGTCGTCCTCGTTACGAGCCCATAGAGCTTCCTGCCTTCCATCGTATCTTTGAACAAACAGCTACCGACGTTTCCAAGCACATCGCAATCCCTCTGGTTGTTCAGCGCATTCCTGGAAGTGTCAAGAAATGGCAGAAGCATTCGGAGTCATCCTCGAGCAAGTTCCCTTGGGTCAACACAGCGGGCACTTTCCTGAATATCGGCTGCAAGCCCCAGAGCAAGCGATCCGGTTTCGACTGGGGGTTTGCACCACCGGAATGGCAGACATCCGTTGGCGCTGTCGTCGTCGTGCGCAAAGACAAGAAGAAGCTGCTCCCTGAACATGTTCACGCGCTTGTCGAATACCACCAGCATCATCTCATGCGTGTCTTCGGGGAAGAGTCTCAAGGTATGCACTCCGATGGGTAGCTACCTTCAAATCGAGGCAAGGAGTGGGTTATGAAGTAGATCAATAAAGAGAAGTTCCAGGAGTACTATGTGGCTTGGAAGTTGAGGCAATCAGAAAATACAAAGGTGCAGCAGATCTCGCCTTACGACATTTAGACTACTGCCAGCGCGGTACACTAGTACAAAAATTTTGAGAAGATGTGCGTTCAGAATTCGTGAACGTTGACGATGTAAACAAGGAGGGTTTTCACCTGAATAGTCATTAGCATTTTTCAAGTGACACGACACCACGATCTTCCATGCAACGTTCTCGTTCTAAATTCTTCGTGACGTCCTCGACTCTTTCGCTACAGGATGCTAGAGTTTTCTGTAACACAGTTTATAGTTTGCTAGCATATCCGCCTGCCTCTTTAGTGAAGAGCACTTTCATCGGCTCCGCGAGCAGATCCTCCGTCTTCATTGTCTTTCCCAATTTCTTGAAGTCCTCGCTCTTTCCATGTGTTTCCAGAGCCGCTTTGTTTGCATATCTAACGATCGTCAGCTTTGAACCTGCTCAGATACCAAAAAAAAAAGAGCTTACGTTTCAAGCATCACGAATATTGGCGCATCGCCCTTGGTTTGACGATGTATATGGTACCGGAGCGTACCAGGCTCGTTCGCCTTTACAGCTTTGGCTGCGGTTGTCAGAAGCTCTTCGACCTAGAAAACATCAGCTGCTTGTTTGGAACGATAGTGTTGGTGCTGATTTCGAGGCATACCCTATCTGCCTTGCCGGGCTTGGGAGTGATGATTGCAATGACATCGAAGGGGCTGGACATGGTGACGTAATCTTCAACACGCAATTGTTCTAAGGCTAGCTGGCGAAGATGGAAATATTCCAAGATGTCGCTTCCGAGTAAGGAATGAGATTCTGTACTTGAGAAAACGAGACAGATGATGATACCACAAGTCGCGTCTTTGACGCCGTTGCCGTCTGCAAGAGTGCTCCGCTCCTTTTCGGTAGAGCCGAAAAATGCCGAGGTACGATCCAAACATACCTAGCGGCATGTCCTGAACTTTCACTCTCCCTCTCATCATGGTTGCATTATCTGAAAATTAATGCAATGAGAATCTATTACTTGAGTTTCCGTTCACCAATGCAATTGTGGTCGCAAACATTATATTCGATGAAAGCATACCTTTTCGAAACATGTGTGACGGCAGTTGAAAGAACAGGATGAACCTCCGCAGATGATCACTAATTGCGAAACCGGCGAAGCATCAGATTCTCAAAGGTCCATCACTCGAGATTCCGACACAGATTCGATTCTAACGTGTACATTGAAGCTGGCTTTGCAGGTCTTCATTTGAAAACATGACAGTGTTTCTTTTCTTAGCTGCCCACAACACCTCGTCATACATCGTCACCACCGCCTGTCGTTTCCGGCTCAATGACTGCTCTTGTTCCGAGATCATATTTATCGCCTTCTCGTAGGAAGTAGAACCTCGCATTGGGCGGTGGTAGAGGCCTCTCCCAGCTTCCTTCCCTGGACCAAAAGCCGCCGTCGTAGATCAGCGCATACGTGCTGCCAATGACTTCCAGCTCGTTCTTGTTGACTACTAAAGCAGTGTCTTCGTCAATCGCCAGCCCAAGTAGCTCTGGGTAGGCGTTGAGAATCTCAAACATGTCGAAGTGCCTGTTGCGTACCAAGACGTGCTGGTCGATGGCCGAGTTCTTGAGATATCCAAAGCCAACAGTGTGATCACCTAGAGGAGCCGCGTTAGTTTTATCTGTGACGATGTATCGCTGGCAGATTACAGCATGATCAATGACCTACCTATCATGATGGTATTGTTCGCTGTATCACCGCGTGCGAGGAAACTGCCAATGATGCTCGCGCCAGCACTCGATCCTGAGATAACACCTCCTGCATCTAGAACAGCCTGAAATGCCACTTCAGTCTTGGTTCCAGCGTATGCATCAACCAACCGCCACTGTCGTCCACCACCAAAGAAGATACCCTTGGCACCCAACAAAGGAGCGATGAACTCGTCGGTATCGGCGACGGCAGGGTCATACGTATGCAAGACGGTTACATTGTTGGCACCATATTTTCGGAAAGCCACGGCTGTGGTAAAGTTCTGGTCATAGGTATCTTCGCCGCCGGCAGTGGGAACAACTACGATGGATGCATTGGGGCCTCCAGCGAGGGAGATGATGCGCTGGTAGATGCTCTCGCTTTGTAAGTTTCCTCCAACGATTACGAGATGACCACTTTCTGGGCCAACATAGGTTGTGTTGGTGCCGTTCGTCGCGTATATGGGATTCGCTATGGTCGTTGCTGTCAAGACAGCAGCGCAGAAAAGAGTAGTGAACCACATTATGAAGACACTGATACCATGCAACGCCAACATTTAGAAGCCGAGACACCTTTACATATGAACTCCACTGCCAGTGACGGCATCTTATCACGGAGTTGAGGCTGGGCATCGCATCATCGTGGACTTTTGGTCGGATTGGGTCGAGATCGACAGCACCTGCCTGAAATGTGTTAAACTGTCGCCGCAACCCCACTCTCATATTTCCCGAAACATTGGCATGGAGATGGGTGGCACAAAATGTTAGATTGTTGCAAGATGTTGACGGATTGGTAAGACGGACGCACACGCTGATGCGACGGATGCCCTGATGAAGACGCAAAGGCGCTAAGCAAGGTGATGATGTCACCGATCCAGCCTCTTAGCAAAGTCGATTTCAAGAGTCTTACGAAATGCATCAAAAGAGGCCACCGAAAGTTGACCTTGGTTCTGCAATAGGTGGTTGTTGAGTGTGGAGCCTTCCTATGAATGTTGGTAACCATGCTTCGAATCTAGAGGCTCGGTAATCCAAGATCAGACTGCATTCTTGAGGCAGGTATGATTTCAGCCTTAAAAGCAACATTCGACGTCTGGCTGGAAGGGATCATTCCTCGGCGCCCTCCATCTCAACATCACCTTCTTCGCCCTCTTCCTCTTCTCCACCTTCGGCCCACCAGAGTGTTGGCCCGAGACCAGGCTGGCCCATCGAGCCCTGCCAAGGGTATTAGACACGCCCGAGAATTTTATGACTCGGATTAACTCACAATGATCTTCCAAGCTGTCGGTCTCTCTTCAATGATCTCACCCTTCTCATCCTTTTCCACAATAGTCGGCCTCTGATCATACCATTCCTCATGCTCTACCCTGAATAAAACTGGCTCGCCCTTGTCGAAGAATAATTCAGTGCCTTCAGAGTTCCAGATCCAGACCATCTCAGCTTTGGAGAAGGACGAGTTTTCTGGTAGGTTTTGATAGGGGACAAAGACTTCTGACGTGAATTCCAGGTCAATGATGATGCCTTCTTCGTTGGAAGACTTTATCCGTCCATAAAGAATTTCGCCGCGGAAAGGACGGAAGACGGTCATGCGGAATTCGACTGAGTTGGGTGTGAGAACAGATTACCTGATGGGGGAAATTGGACTTACTGTTCACATTAACAAGACCTGTCCCGTGACCGATCAGGCCTTCGGTCGCTGAAACGAGGTCCCACATACAAAGGCAAAGACCAATGCCGGGAACTATTCTATTGCTGTATTTGTCGTTGACTACATCTTTGATGGCTTGTGCGCTAGGCTTCTCAAAGTCTTGGGGCTTGATCTGTATCAAGTCTTGAATCGTGGTCTACAATGTGATTAGTAGGGAGCCCAAACTATGACACAACGCGATCATCAACGACTTGGTATACGCGTAGTCGCGTCCAATGCTCTCATCTTTTCTTGCTACTCAAATTTTCTGTCAAGCAGCGCGAAAGCGCAAAGAGGACGTGTCAGACCCCGGGTCGGGCAGAGACTTACAAGTATGAACATGATCGCAGTTTCGGAGGCTTCATGGATGTAAAAGTAAAGGGTCGGCCGCTACCTAGACATGGTGGATATAGACAGTAGAGTCAGTCGCGAGACTCCTCTGGATGACGGCTAGCGCCGCGCTAGTAATATCGATAAGGAACTTTTTGGTCTGCGGACCCCCGAGGCGCGTCGCATCTCCCTCGACTGTTTTTTTCGCGATTTATACCACATCATGTACGTTCTCTGGTTATTAATACTTGTAATGCTTTGATCCTTCAAATTACACGATACCCAAATACACGAACAGCACAATGTCGTTCCGATTCCCTCCACCTCCTCCGCCGCCGCCGAAGGCTACATCCAGCGAGCAGCCATCCGCGAGTCAACGAGGTAGCCATGCCCGAGGAGGTGGTGATAGAGGTCGCGGGAGAGGTGGAAATCAGCATCGAGGAGGTGGCTTCAACAACACGGGTGGTAATGCCAGAGGTGGCCATGGGCAGAACCGTGGACGGAGCGATGCGCGTGGCAGAGGGGGTCAAAGAGGCGGCTATCAGAACAACAGGGGCGGCGCAAATCATCGAGGAGGGCATAATGCTGGCAACGGGCAGTACCAGACGAATGCGCCGTCAAACAGTGCTTCTCCAAATGGCAACAACAATCCTACCTTCGCTGGCGGCGCGCAACAATATGACCCTAACGCCCTCGCTCAGGTCATGTCATACATGTCTACACCGGGCGGCGTACAGTCAATGGCCGCATATGCAAATCATATGAAGAGCACGGGCAGCTCCTCCTTTCCCCAGTCCCCACCGCCTCAGCAGACCCAACCAAGCCCGCGGTATTCGCCTCAGCAACACGCCGGTCAGAAGAGAAAGTTGAATGATCGGAACAACAACCCAAAATCCCAGTCGAACGGACCGCAGCCAAGTTCGAAGCCACCGAGGGCTAAGGCTGCGGTACCCCCACAGGTCCCTAGCTTCGGCTTCTCTCTCCCTCCACCACCCGTAGTACGACCGGACAACAAGAAGCGCAAGGTCAATTTAGGACTGTCCCACCAGCAGGTTCCGGACGAGAGTAGCGACGAGGAGGACGTTGACGAAGAAGCCGCATACACGGAAAAGCTCAAGGGCGGAGGGTTCGCGTTTGAGCACAACGGAGAGACAATCAGCATACAGACAGGGGCAGAGGTCGCGGCATGGATCAAAGACCGAAGAAAGAACTTTCCCACGGAACAGAGAGCTATGGAGAAGGCAGAAGAGGCTGCAAGGAAACGAGCAGCCGAGCTTGACTTCTTGCGTAGAGTAAGTGGCAAGCCACCCAGAGAGCACAAGAACGACGCCCCGAATCCGGAAACGAAGCCTCGCGAGAATCGACAGGACGGCAGGGCGAAGAAGGATGATAGGGCAAAAAAGGAGGCCGACAATCGCAGGCAGGAAGAACTCGCAGCGTTGCGGAAGAAGCTTCACGAAAGCATGACGAAAAAGCAGTCTACGCCGAACGTAGTAGATTTAGGCCTAGGGTACGAAAGCGAGACGGAGTCTGAGGCAGAGAGTTCAGTATTGTCAGAGTCATCTGTGGTATCGAGTTCCGAAGAGGACGAATCCGAGTCGGAATCAGGCGACAGCGACGAAGCACCCGAAACCACATCGTCCAAGGTTGCTCCGCCACCCATCAAGGTCCCACCTCCTGCGCGGGCACCGAAGAAAGCTGAAACGAAGAGTATGAGTGTGTGTACGAATTGGAAGCGGAACGGGAGATGCCCATATATTAGCAAATGTAGATATCAGCATCCTCCAAAGGAAGAGGAGAAGCTACCGGGACTGTACGAGCGCATGGTAGAGCAAGAGCTGGTCAAGGCAGATCAACTGGCACTCGATGCGATCAAGTACCTGGGACAGAATGGCTTCTTGGGCTGAGTGGAATCTGTTCATTCTCCAATGACATATGTACATCCCTCGTCTCCCACCCATACTTCGTGTACCTTGTTCGCATCTACGTCCCATCTTGCGCCAGGGCCTATTGTTTCCTTTTTCGCATCGGGGTTGTCGGGATATGTATATGTTATGGAGCCATTGAGGACGAGGTGTGTGGTCTTGCCGCTGTGCTTGTGTGGCGAGTAGTGCGCGTTGCTGCAAGAAAGTCAGGCTGCATTCACAGTGGTAAGAATGTGGTAGACTTACGGGCTATCAGTCCAGGTAAATACATGGCCGAATCCCCAGGAACGGACCTGGCTCTCTGCTTCTTTTCGTGAATTTACCATGGTGAATGTGCACCTAGTGATTTGCGTCGAAAATGTTTGTCTCCAATACATCGATGGCATCTTAGGATGCTGGACCCTGAGTGACGTCGGCGGCCTTGGCAAGGCTGGAACGGCACATGTCAAGCCTAGACCCTATTCTCCCAGCACCACAAACAGGGCAGCCCGCCTTTCTTTCACGTTGCGCGTGCAGCAAACGTCGAGTGTTGCGTGTCAGCGCCCCACCAATTGGATGATCAAACGCCAGTGCGGCAGGCCAAGGCAGGCACGAGCTGACCATGAGGCTATTGCGCCCGCTTCAACGTCGCGGGCCGCACCTCCTCATACCTCTACAACTAGATCCCGCTGCCACTCCACGCTTGGCCTGTAGTCCAACCGTAAGCTGCACATACAGCTGCCTACCCTAGATTACAAGTATGTTGATTGTTTGCGCATATCCTCGTCCAATTGCACGAGGAAGCACTAACACCGATCAGCGAGCTGAGCTGCCTGCGCTCAGCCATTATCCAGGCACACTGCCACTTTAGACTCTCCTGCCGCCTATAAACCTACCACCGCCTCTTCTGACATCTTCACGCTGCAACATGACGCCCACCAAAGACAATAAGCTGGGCACCCCCAAGGCCGTTAATCCAGAGCTTCAGGCCGGTGGTGGTACAGCATCGGCCTCTACCACAGCCCGCAAGGTCGATGCCTTATCACCGCTCCTTACACAATACATCAAGGCAGTCTACGATGAAATCACGAAGCGATACGACTTGACGACAAAAGAAGGACAGTTGAAGTGGCTGACGGAGGAGCAGCAATGCTCAGGACAGAACGCTGAGCTTCTGGCCGACGGCTCCTTCTCGCACTTCGCCAACTACTTCATGTCAGGCTCGGCAAGTGTCTTGAAACCTGCACAGCCTGTGGACGAGTCGTATCCAATCTCAAACTACTTCATCTCGTCAAGTCACAACACATACCTCACCGGCAACCAGCTGTCGAGTGACTCCAGCGTCGATGCCTACAAGAACGTCTTGATGCGAGGATGCCGTTGCGTCGAGGTTGATGTCTGGGATGGAGACGAACTTTCAGATTCTAGCTCAGACGAGGAAGCTGCCATGGGAAACCCAGGATCGGATGACGCGAGGAAGGAGAAGAAGAAATCTAAGTCGGGGCTTAGCATCCGCAAAAGGCTAGGGTTGAAGTTTGGCAGGAAGGGCGACGAGGAGAAAGAAGAACAAATACCCCAGCCGCCTCAGGAGGAAGACAACAAGATCAAGCCCTGGCATTCTGCTTCATACACGTCAAGGGCCGAGCCTAGGGTACTTCACGGCTACACCTTGACCAAGGATATGACGTTCCGCGCAGTGTGTGCCACCATCAGGGATTACGCATTTGCTGCATCAAACCTGCCACTGATAGTCAGTCTCGAAGTACACACTGGCCCAGAACAGCAGGAGATCATGGTAGAGATTATGAACGAGTACTGGAAAGGCATGCTACTTGAGCTACCACTAGATCCCGCCCAGGGTCTAGATGAAGCTCATCTACCAACCTTGAAGGAGCTGGAAAACAAGATTCTGGTCAAGGTCAAACGTGGGCACATGAAGCCAGTCGCAGCCGAGCCTCAGCCTACAACGCTAGCCGCACCAGCGTCAGCACCACCACTAAAGCACACCACAAGCACTGATTCTGGCACTTCTGAATCATCCGAGGTTGGCCCAGATGGAGAAAAGAAACCCCCCGCGCCGAAACCCAAGATCATTGAAGCGCTATCGCGACTGGGTGTTTATTTGGGGGGTTATTCATACAAGACTCTCGATGCTCCAGAGGCCAAGATACCTACTCATGTCTTCTCTTTATCTGAAGGAACCTTGATGGAAGTTCACGAGTCCGATCCTGTACGACTCTTTGAACACAATAAGCACTTCTTCATGCGCGCTTACCCCAAGGGCTTGCGACTGACTTCGTCCAACTTGAATCCTTCCGTCTTCTGGCGTGCTGGAGTTCAGATAGTAGCACTAAACTGGCAGCGCTGGGATGGCGGAATGATGCAAAACGAAGCCATGTTCGCGGGTACGGGTGGCTGGGTTCTCAAGCCTGAAGGCTATCGTAGCACGAGCCAAGAAGCGACACAGAAGACTGCGATACCCCATCACGACCTCGATTTGACCATTGAGTTCCTCGCAGGACAAGATATCCCTTTGCCCCCTGAGGAAGACGACCCGAAGGACCTCAAGCCTTACGTCAAGGTTGAATTGCATGTTGAGTCGCACGAGGAGCGCAACGCTGAACCCGTGCCCGGAAATGGAAGAAGCCAGAAGGGCGAGTACAAGCAAAAGACGAAGACAACCAGGACCACGGATCCCGACTTTGGCGGTGAAGTTGTCAAGTTCACTGGTGTACCCGGCGTTACAGAAGAATTGACATTTGTCAGGTAAGTCCCATCTCTTTTTTCGCTACGTGTCAAGTACATGCAGGTCGCCGTGGGAGCCGCAAGTACCATTCTCGCATGCACGGATGCTCTTACTGGTCTACCGAGAAAGGTGGTCGAATGCTGGTATTTCAACCCTATCTGGATGAGTCTGCATCTTTTTTCTGCATACGCGAGGTTCTCTAGTTCCACAGCTTTCGAAATGGAGATTTCGAGTGAGCGGTCGTGGCACGCAGCTACGATCAGGGCCACGACCGGGATCACCAGGCCTGCGGATCGCCGATATTCCCGTTCGCATCATTGTAGCGTCATTGCTTTGTGGTTTTGTTGACAGCACTGCTTGTGTTTTTGTAGACTCCGGTTGTTAGCTATTCGGTGTTGAGCCATGCTGACATGCTTCTCCCAGGTTCAAAGTTATGGATGACGAAAGGATTAGCGACGATCTAGCGGCTTGGGCATGCTTCCGTCTCGACCGCCTGCAGACGGGTTTACGCATGCTGCATTTATACGACTCAAATGGTGTCATTACCAAGGGTGTGCTGTTGGTCCGCATCAAGAAGACGGTCAGTACGGCTTGAAAAACTATTCGTTATTCCTGACCGCTACTGTTGTTGTCTCTTTCCTTGGAGCCGGTGCACTTCTTGGTGCGACTCCATGCTAATGCACTGCTAGTTGTTTCCGAGAGGTGCGAGGGTTCAGCGTGGGAAACAATTTGATCATGAGAGTCTACATCGTCATCAGCGTCTTTACCACCAGTTGAGAGATGAGAGACATCGGCAGCGTGGTGGTCTACGCGGGAGACTTGCTTCGTTGTAACAGTGATGGTTAGATCAATCATGACGCCTGTTTCCAGATAAGTGAACATGGATACTACAAAGATTGCTCATATTGTATGTGCCGTTGCTTTTTACTACAAGTCATATAGCGCTGCAACTCAAACCTTCTACAAAGATTCACATCGTCGTGCCAGATCGTCGGTTCACACATTTGAAGTGGTCGATCAGACGTCCATCTATGAACAAAGCGGTGAAGACGGCAAGAATTACCAGCTGGAGACAAGACTAGGACTGTTCTGTGGTGGCAGGTACAACACTAAACACAATGAATGCTGACATCACGTCGTCTTACTCGGCAGCATTGTCTGAGAGACAGCCGTTACCTGTACGACGGGACGTCCGTTGAGACGGCAGCCGAGGCGCCTCGTACACGTCTACTCGGGCAAAAACAGGCGAAGATATGTTGTGCGACTCTGCAAGGCGGGCAAGGCTGATGATCAGCGCCGACCGCCTTTCCAACCGCATGCGGCTCCTGATGGTTACTGTGCAAGTTGCCTGGTCGGGAGTCGTCTTCCGACTGTCAGCCAAAAGGAATGTAGTGCGCCGCTTCATCCGCAAGCTCGGTATTTTATGATACTACGGGTTGCCTCTTGTAGACTTGTGTCGGACCCGAAACGGTCAAGTGAAAGCCATTCAAGAGGCTACCGTGGTACTGGTGCGATGTCCATTTCTCACGATTGTAACGCAAAGGCATTATTGTAAAGCGGCCGCGTGTTACTATGTAGTCAGATCTGAATTGAGTGTTGCGGACCTGCAGCACGGGTAGACGCGGATACGTTGTTTTAGTGGAATGGAGAAAGCAATTCAATGCGTTCGTTGTACGTGGCTTGCGCAATGTCGTGTAACAGAGA
>Ga0265797_10001148_pt1 | contig 47318 bp, 30 predicted proteins | sample P2T30metagenome_FD_192433 | JGI IMG/M metagenome (GOLD analysis project Ga0265797, IMG submission 192433) | Plant litter microbial communities from East Loma Ridge, Irvine, California - P2 T30 | ecosystem: Environmental > Terrestrial > Plant litter > Unclassified | place: USA: California...
CTACAGGCTACGCTATGTTGTGGGTAGGCCTGTAGACAAGGCTTTGACGGAGAGATGCCTGATTGGCAAGGAAGGGCACGATGCTTGTTACGTTCTAAGCCCCTCTAGCCCATCAACAGCAGCATTGAGAGACGACGGTCATTTGAGGTGGACTTTCAGGTCGGAGCGAGACCTAAATATAGTTAAGCTAAGTTCAGTTCAGATGGAAATCAAGAAGTCGTCGACAAGATACATGTCTTCTGTCCCTTTTCTCATGCCATGAACGATCGCAGCTTTCGGCGGGAGCACGATGATGCTAAACTCACATGCTCTGGAGTGGATTTGAAATTCTAAGAGAGGTGAGATTCAAGCCGCGGCCTGCGCTGACTTTTTGGTCACACCACCGATTATGTATGCCACCAACTGACAGCCCCAACCAACTACCTTATTTCAAATAGACCATTCGTGCGACCGCAGGTACATCTCAAGCAAGTTCTCGGCACCCATGCCCGGCTCCGCGTCCAACCTCCAGACATGCCCTAGATTTTACAATATGGTTCATCTCCTTCAAGCCCAATTGCAGAGAGAATCGGTGAAGCGTGGAACCAGCGTTCGGTTCCGGCGTTCACCATGTCGCTGGTCCATGACCACATGTCACAAGCTTTGTTGCAGCGGAGAGCCGACGAGCCTTCCAATATATTGACGCTCGCAGCTGTCGTGATCCGGACCCAGTGTGGTGGACTTCAAAGCTTCAGCTTCTAGAGAGAGCAGAATAGGTATTTGATGCTGTTGGTGGAGAGCTCCTCTGCCACGTGCATGCCCCTCGCATGCGTAGCCGACGAAAACTGTCTTCTCCTGTACGCTGTAAGGGAAGATCTTAGCAAAAGCTCTCGCATTCCACGATCAGGCTACGGGCACAACTCACCCGTGATGTCTCTGTGCTCTTGCTGGACACGGGTCTACTGCATGGCGGTAGTATATGCATCGACAGACGGAGAAGCGCTCGATGATCTGGATACACATGGTGGGAGTTCAATGGTCTTCTAGAGTCTTGCGGATTTGAATCAAATAAGGACAAGCACGCTTGAACGCTGTATACGCTGACAGAAATACAGCCGCTGAAGAACAATAAACAAAAGATGTTATTTGGAGAATGGCAAGATACAACTTTGCTCGAAGGTAGTGCATGTGGCGGATATATAGCGAAGCTCGCACAACAACTTGTACTCTCTACAGCGCGATGACTCGTGAGCTGCTTGCAAGGTACTTTGTGAGATTGCGTGCGGCTTCTGCTGGGTTGGCAGCTAGATCACGTCGTTATAGGTTGGACGGCATTCATAGCCATGCCGGTCCCGTTTCGAGGTTGCGGTGCGAAAGCGTGCAACGACTTGAGAAGAGCATGCGACGTTGCCTGAGCTGTCAGAGTGCAGGGCCTGGTTCGAAGGTTGTCCAAACAAAAGGGCGAAGGCGATCAGATCACAGATAGGGCGCGCAATCGCAATGAGCCGGTAGCAGCTACCGGACTGCCACGGTAGACTGTGATTGCCCATATTCCCAGCACTAAGGCCAGAAGGGCATCCTGAAGCGTTGGCTCGTTGTTTGCGAGGTCAGAGGCTGAACAAGCTGGCCTTCGGATTCGTTCGCTGCAGCTCATCATCCATCGAGGCTGGGCGGTCCCAGCAGCGTACAGAAGTCATTGACATGCCACGGAGCCGGTACTGTAAGATCCGGGATCCACGGAGAAGTGTCGTTCCTGGGTCGTTGTGCTGCGGTCCTTATCTGTCAGCGGCTGGTGCCTTGGTAGCCGGCATGTCTGACAGCTTGATGACAAAGGCGGTATGCGATGTTTGGTTTGGCGATGCGGTCAGCTATGACGACAGACATTGATTTGGGATCCATTCACTGAAGAAGTGATTGAATCGTGTTGTTGAAGCAACATTAACGAGCATGTTGTGCGATCATTTTGCGAGACCTCGTGCGATCAAGGATCTGCTTACACGTGAGGCCGTTGCCCGCCGAGGTGTGAGCTTCACAGGATCAATTAGCTTTGATACACTGTCGAATAAGAGGCACATGCTTCGATGTTTCGTGCATGAACTCCAGGCGGCAGGGTCCAAGCGAACGTCCAATGGCGTTGGGGACCCGGCCCTTTACCACATTTCGTCACCGCGGAGTCGGCAAGCAAACAACAATGACCCTCACGTGTATTTGCATAAGGCTGACTATGCGTCGAGAACAATTTTTCGGCGACGGGTATAGTCGATCCGATGCCTGCGTCGATCTAGCACGATGTTCAATCGAGATTCGTACTATGGCGAAACTTCTAAGCGTGCTTTGGGGTTGTCTTTCACTTCTATATGGTAATCTTTGCGACGACTTTAGAGCCATCCAACGCTAAATGATACATGATATATGTACGCTTGGCTGACCAGATGATGTAAAATACATAGGCTTGGTCACGCACATCGGATATACAAGATGAAAACAAGGCAGAGTATCAGCCTTGGACAAGTTCATGGAAATCATAATTCAATTCGCTAAATGCCGTGCTGTGTATAGGTACGTACACGATCGTGTGAACGCGCTCGCTGGGTGTAACAGGGTCATTGCAGCTGCCTCCCTTGGACACGCGATTCCGTCTTTACTGCGCCGGCACATCCCCATTCACGGCATGTTCCTTCTCCTGTTCCTGGGGAGGCGGTGCCAACGACTTCATAGGTGCTGGGTTGAGAACACCTGCCGCGTCAATAAGAGGCGCAGCTGGGTTCAGCTCCAGCCCGAAGCCAGGCTTGTCCAGCTCGCTGATGTCAAGGTAGCCCTTGGTAGGAATCGGCTCGTTGCTGAACAAGTTGCCAAACACAGGGAGCACACTGCGGCCATCAGGAGAGTTGGCGAGGTACTCCTGGAAGGGCGAGTTGGCTTGTGAGACGACAAAGTGGTAACTGTAAGGACCACTCGCGTGAGGAACCACGGGCAGATCGTAGGCCGCGGCCATGGCAGAGATCTTGAGCAGCTCGGTCAAACCGCCGACCCACATTACGTCGGGCTGGAGGATGTCGATGTTGCGGCCCTCGATAAGCTTTCGGAACCCGTAACGCGAGTATTCGTGTTCACCGGTGGTGAATTTGATGGTTGGGTGTGCGCGCTTGATCAAAGCAAATCCATCAACATCGTCAGGAGAGAGCACCTCCTCCCACCAGTCGATGTCCAACTCTTTGCACTTCTCGGCCAGCTCGATGATGTATGGGACATTCAGACTCATCCAGCAGTCGACACGCAGAGGGAAATCTGGGCCAAGAGCTTCACGGTGGCCCTTCAGGTATTCGTAGTTCTTCTTCAGGCCTTCGCGGCCCTCAGCGGCGCTGTATGGTAGGGCAACCTTTGCGCCATTGAAGCCCATGTCTCTTGCTGCTGTCGGTTGGGGTCCAGTGCAATAGAAGTCGAGTCGGTCGCGTGTGGTGCCACCGATCATCTTGTAGACTGGCTCATTGCGGATCTTGCCCAGCAGGTCCCAGAGTGCGAGATCGATTACGGAGATGACTGCAACTGGCAGACCCTTGCGGCCGTAGAACATGGAAGCTCTGTACATCTGTTCGAACAGGTTGTTGGTGTCTCTTGGGTCTGGCGTACATGGTTAGCGAGATTTCTTCGATTCTTTTACGTAGCATAATACACACCAGATCCGATGAGGAATCGCTTAAAGTGCTCCTCAGTCAACCAACAGGCTGGTGGGCCACCAAAACCAGTTGCGAAACCCTTGGATCCATCTGTTGCCTCAATCTCAACGCAGAAGGAGCCTAGAACATTGATACCGAAGTCTGTTCTCGATTTCTGGTACTGAGGGTAATGCGACATAGGCGTTGCGATCTTGGAGTCGATCAACCAGTGGCCACCCTTGACATTGTGGTAGTCGCCGCCGGATCCTACGCCCTGGATCAGGAAAGTCTTGATTGCTTTGATCTTTGGGAACGACTTGACGCCGCTAGTAGTAGACGACATCTTGCTGCAATTTGGGCAATGCCGGAGTTTTGCTCGATCAGTGGTTCGGATAGCTCTTTGGGTTATTGGACAATGGGTATGTGTGATTAAGCAGGGCAAACGGAGCAGTCACGGTGGAGGAAACGTGAAAGATAGTGAGAGAGTACAGCAAGGGAAACAACCGGGCAAGTATACTTTTTAGCCAGCTACTAGATCGGCCATGCATCAAAGACCGAGACTCGCGAGAGCGCCATTGTTCGGTGGTGAGGAATTCCGTCCATACGCAGCTGTCCTTTGGTCGCCTCGGCAGTAGTGAGCATTCAGTGGAAACTTGGCGTGTTGTGGCGGGGAAGCTGTTTGGAATAAGACCGAGCCATGCGCAGGCTCGGTTCCTTTTCTCCCGCCCACCGACCCTGCACCAACGATGAACCAGAACGAGACCGACAATTCGCCAGCCAATGCTGCCGAGCATGGGGACGAAGAAGCATGGAGTGGCGACGAGGATGCTTCAGATAACGATGGAGCTGATACGTCTGGCAAACGCAAGAGACAGCGACTATCAAGGCCGCTGAGCGTTTCATGTGAGCTCTGCAAGTCACGAAAGGTAGGCTTGCTATTCCATCTCTAAGCTTAATACCAATGTACGGTGGAAAGAAGATGTGGAATATCTTATTGCCTCTAGAGCTGAGCTCACAACAAAAAACAGGTCAAATGCGATCGTGGACATCCTCGATGTGGCTGGTGCCAGAGGAACAACGCAATTTGCGAGTATAGAGAACGCAAGAAACCTGGACTGCGCGCAGGTGAGTGACTTGGTCCGATTTCTGGGCGAAAGATGGCACCATCTTAACCGAAGAGGCGTGGTTGAGTCGCGACGCGCGAATTGGTGCTCCCACGGTCTCTGGAAGCATTTCAGCCTCTTCACATCGCGCTTTTCGTCACAAAGAGAAAACAGGCGTACGACCTCTGTTCGAAAGCCTGTTGCGCTGCTCCGGGTAACGTTGGCAATTGCGCGACGGTAGCTTACCATTTCGATCGCAGGCTATGGTAGAGAGTTGGAAACCCGACTTGGTGAGTCAATGGCTTTTGCTACTCTTAGGGCATAGAAGGCGACACAGCCTATCTTGCCCTTTGAAGAGAGCAGCGAGGCAGAAGCTGACATCTCCTAGACAAGTTGGAGGGTGTATTGCAAACGCAACAAACTCTACTCCAACAACTGACAAACCACATTTCTGGCCGCTCTCCCGGCAATCATCAATCACCAACTAGTGTCGCTTCTCAGCAGCATGTACCTCAAGCAGAGGCAGCGCTATACATGCAGACAGCGGCCATGTACCCTGGGACACAGCAAAATGCCTCTTATCAACAGCAGGCTCAGAATCGCAACTCCTTGCCAGCGGTCCAATTACCGGCGCCTCCCGCGACATATGCAACCAGTAATGCTCCGCTAGAGTCGCCTAGTCTGAATATCTCGTCGTCTTCACAGAGCGGGCTCAATGCAGGGCCAAGCTCTGTTACTCAGGACCAAGACTTCCCTCCATATGATCTCCTGTATGCTCTCACAGATCTATACTTCAAGCACGTCAACACCTGGTGCCCTATACTCCACAGACGAACCACCTTGGACTCGTTGTTCGGATCAGCTGCTCTCGAGGAGGCTGACCGGATCCTACTGCATGCGATCGTGGCAACTACTATTCGCTTCTCAACGGACAGCAGGCTTACACCACAGCTACGTGAGAGGTACCATGCAGCCTCGAAGCAGAGAGTCCTTCTCTATGGGCTTGAGAACAGCTCTGTGAAGGCTCTGCAGGCTTTAGTTATCCTTGCCCTGGACATAGTTGGCAGCTCGAACGGACCGCCCGGATGGAATCTTTTGGCGCTGATGGCCAGAAGTGTAGTCCAGCTTGGCTTGGCCGTCGAGACAACATCGTCCTCAGTGGCACCGGTTTACCCATCTATCTATACACTCCGCGCTATGACGCTTCCAGAGTCAAATTCTTTTATCGAAGACGAGGCACGACGAAGGCTTTTTTGGATGATCTACCTGCTTGATCGGTATGCCACGCTCGCAACTGCATTCGAATTCGCACTGGACGACAAGGAAATCGACCGCAAGCTTCCTTGTCGAGATGATTTGTGGGCCCGCAATCAGCCTGTTGAGACTCGTTGGTTCCAGCCTCCTGATCGTGCTGAGTATCACGCCGATGTACCAGACAATCTCGGCTCCTTTGCCTACTACATCGAGGTCTTGGGCATATTGTCGGAAATCCACCGATTCCTCAAGAAGCCTGTGGACATCGGCGCTCTTTCAGACGTTGAGCAATGGCAACAGCAATACCGACAACTCGATAGTAAGCTGAATGCCTGGAAGTTCAGCCTACCTAGCGAACATGGCAACCTATCTCGACTGTTTGACGCAAACAGTAGCAGCAAGATCAATTGTATTTGGATTATGCTACACATCACTTACCACACGTAAGTATTCCTCTATGGCTCGATTTGATGATAACGCTAACACACCATACGCACAGCACGGTAATCAGACTCCACTCCTCAGCCGCCTACCCAACAACCCGCTCCCCCATCTTCACCCCCTCCTACAGCGCCAGCCAAAGATGCCACTCTGCCGTCGAAGACATCTGCACCCTCTGCAGCTACGTCCGCAACAACGACATGCTCACCAAACTCGGCCCGCCCTTCGCCTTCAGCCTCTGGGTCGCCGCCCGCCTGCTCCTCGTCCACGGCTCCACCATCGACCACCAAGTCAACCCGGCCATCCACCCCCTCGTCGAAACCCTGCGCGAAATGGGCTACTATTACGACGTCGCCCAGCGCTACGCCATCCTCCTCGCGCGCGTCCTCGAAGAATACCACGACAGCGAGCGCGCGCCGCCCGGCGCCAACGGCGTGCGCGAAACGCCCTCGACCGTGCGGATCCTGGCGGATATGCGTCGCTGCGCATACGACCTCGACTTCCTCATCTCGCGCCAGCCGAAACCCGTCAATGCGAAAGTGAACGCTATTACGCCCGCGAGGACGCCGGCGCCGAATGAGCTCGAGTACCTTGACGTTTTCGACTTTTTTAATATGCCTCGCCTGCCGTTCTCGGCTGGGCCGGAGGTTGCGCTAGGTGCTACTACAGGGAATGGCAATGCAAGTGCGGCTGGTGGGGAGTATTCGGGTATGGAAGGGATTGGGAATAATGAGTTTAATATCACGAATTTTATGTATGATGCGAACTCGGATTGGTTCGTGAAGAACACGGGACAGTGAGGGGCGATTTTTTTGGTATAGCTACTGCTTGATCCGCGAATAGGTGGAATTAATACGACGGTCGGAATGACAGATCATGGCGTTTAGTAGATCTTAATCTTTAAACTTTCTATAAACATATTTCTCTCATTACGGCACATATATCACATGGTTCTCTCTATTTCAGGCATCAGAACTTTTCTCTTACTGTCCACCCTTCTTAGACAAGTACTCCAAGCGGATCTCAACAGCTCTCCTGTGAGCCTCCAACTCCTCAACCTTAGCGAGCTGCATGACCGCGCCGCCGACGTTCTTCAAACCCTCGGACGTAAGGTGAGAGCTAGTGATGTGCTTGACGTAGCTTCCAAGGTTGACGCCAGAGTACTGCTTGGCGTAGCCGTAAGTAGGCAGCGAGTGGTTGACACCAGCGCTGTAGTCGCCCACAGACTCGGGCGTCCACTCGCCGACGAAGACGGAGCCGGCGTTGAAGACCATCTCGCGCACGGCGACGGGGTCCTCGACTTGCAGGATCAGGTGCTCGGGGGCGTAGAAGTTAGAGAGTTCCATGGCGTGCTCCATGTCTTTGACGAGGAGGGTAACGGAGTGGGCGATCGCGCCGCGGACGATGTCTACGCGGGGCAGGGCGATGGCCTGGTTGTGCAGCTCGTCGTCGATGGCTTGGAGTTGGGCGTCGTTGAGGTCGACGGCGATCAGGATGACTTGGCTGTCCACGCCGTGCTCGGCCTGCGACAGAAGGTCTGAGGCGACGAAGGCAGGGTTGGATGTCTTGTCGGCGATCACGAGGACCTCAGATGGACCCGCGGGCATGTCAATGCTGACAGCGGCGGAGGTGTCGTTGGAGACAATCATCTTGGCTGCAGTGACGAACTGGTTACCAGGGCCAAGAATCTTGTCAACCTTGGTCACGTTCTCGGTACCGTAAGCCATAGCGGCCACGGCCTGTGCACCACCTGCAAGCACAATGCTCTCAGCGCCAACCTTGTGAGCGACGTAGACAATCTCAGGAGTGACACTGCCGTCAGCACGCGGAGGGGTGGCGAGGACGATGTTCTTGCAGCCAGCGACCATGGCGGGAACACCAAGCATGAGGGCAGTAGAGGGCAAGACAGCGGTGCCACCAGGAACGTAAAGACCAACACGCTCGATGGGGCGAGCAAAGCGTGAGCACACAATACCAGGCATAGTCTCAACCTCAAGAGGCTTCTCGTCTTTCTGTGCGGCGTGGAACTTGCGGATGTTCTCGTATGAGATGTCGATGGCCTCGATCGTCTCGGGAGAGAGTTGCATGAGGCTCTCAGGGAATGGCGCCTTAAGGACTGGTGATGTGAGGCTGGTTGCCTTCTCGAACTTGTGAGTGTAGCTGAGAAGTGCCTTGTCGCCACCCTCGCGAACCTCCTTGATGATGGGGTTTACAATACCCATGATCTTGTCAGTGCTGCGCTGGGAGGGACGCTGGAGGACCTCCTGAACCACTTCACGCTTCTCTTTGGTGGTATCATAGCGGCGCATCTGAATCTTGCCCTCCTTGTTCAAGCCTGCAGGGTCTTCTTTGCTCTTGGGCTTCGACTCTGCTTCGCGAACCTCTTCCTTCTTGAGTTCGCCGTTCGTCTCCGGAGCTGCACCGTTGACACCAAACTTGGCCGCATAAGGTCCCTTGGCATCACCCTTTCTCCTCTTAACCTTCACGCTCTTTGCATCAAGGTTGCGCTCAATGTCTTCCAGTGAAACACCAGCAGCAGTGGCTTTGGTGAGAGCGAAGTAGAGCACGTCCGCGGCCTCGGCGGCAATGTCTTCCTTCGAAGTAGCCTCGCAGAGCTCAGCTGCCTCCTCCATGATCTTCGCGTTGAGCATCTTCGAGTCGCTGAACAGACGAGCAGTGTACGAGCCCTCGGGAGCCGATCGCTTGCGGCTCTGGAGGGTCTTCTGCAGCTTAGACAGACCGCGGTACTCGCCAAAGCAGCTGGAGGTCTGCAAGTGGCAGAAACCGTGGCCCTGCTGACGAGCAGTCACACGCAGACAGTCGCTATCGCAGTCAAAGTCCATGCGCACAAGCTCTTGCCAGTCACCGCTGGTGTCACCCTTGCGCCAGAGGCCGCGCTTCCTGCTGTGGTAGACACCACGGCCACATCTTAGACTCTCTGCCACGCTCTCCTCGTTGCTGTATACCAATCCAAGCGCAATTCCCCTCTCATCCGTGACCAAAGTCGTCAAAAGCTCGTCTGGCCTGTCACTCTTCGCCTTTGCCAGAAGCACGCGCGCAACGCGGATCTGACCCTCTGTAGCCTCCGCGGCAGTGGTCAACTGTGGTGCAGGGATAATTGGGACGGCACCCAGCTTTGACAGCTCGACGGCATCGTGCTCGGCAATCTGTGCCTGGGACACATAGACTGGCGGGCGCTCGCTTCCAAGCTCTTTCAGCAGACTACCGACAGTGCCGGCGTCTGCGATGTTGAGGTGAATGGCGTATGAGGTTCCGTCCAAGATCGAGCTGGCATCTCCGGTGGGTCGGATAACTATTCTGCTTGAGTCCAGGTTGGATAATTTGGTGAGGCTCGAAAGCTGGGTGCTGGAAACGAAGACCTTGGCGGCGCCGGCGTCGAGAAGGTCGACGACATCCTGCTGCTCCTCGAGGGCAGAGACGTCCAGGTAGATGGGTATGCGGGCAACGGTCTCCTTCAGGAGGGCAAAGGCCTGGTCTAGGGTGGCAGCAGTTGCTTGGGCGAAGAGACCGCCGGTGTAAGCGAGTTCCTTTGCTTGGTCGATCTGGCCGTCGCCGGTGTATGTGCTGAGGTCGATGGCGGCGAGGAAGGGAGGGAGGTGCTCGGCCTTGGCCTGTGGTAGTGCTTGGGTGGCCATGATGTGTGTATGTGTGTGTGTGTGTGTGTGTGTATTGGTGCAGTGGGTGGATGACTGCTACCTCCGGGGGTAATAATGCTGGCAGATGGATTGGCGCGGGCGGGCAGCTGAGTCAATGGGCCGAAGATCGGATTTGGTGGCATGTCATGTCATCATATCGCTCTTTTTTCTCCCCTCCCCAAAGACATGAGCCAGGGTCTGCCCTAACACAAACTAAACGTTGAAGATCGGCGGACGTGCTCTTTCGAGAAAGCCTCCATTCACGTGGCGGCCATCTTAATATAATGCAATATCAAATTCCAAATATCAGAATGCCTCGTTGCGTATTATGAGGCATCTCCGCCTTCCATCTCATGTTCGCCGCGAAGGTCTCTCGACCAGCATGGCGCTGCCGCCCGCCTCTTCACAACACGCACCTGCTACTCCAACACCATATACACGTGTATAGTGTAAAGAGGCCAACAGCTCTCGCCGAGAGCCACAAAGCACGTAGACATCGCCTGACACCTTTTACCTTGACTGGGAATCATCAACACCATCGTTCCTTTCTCACCTCTTTGCCAACCGTCCTCGTGCCACCAATTGTCTTCACAGGCCTGCTTCTCGCACTATGGACATACAAGGTCGTCATGACGATAGTCTTCCAGGAGAAGATACTCTACATGAGCTATATGCCACCTCAGACACGATCGGAAAAGATTGAGGACTACGCTGTCACGTGTAGGCCGGTAGAGTGGGAAGAGGTGAGAATCAAGAGTCCGGATGGAACCAATATATCTCTTGGTGTAGGCTCGATCCCTCTATCACAAACACCGCAAGCGCCTACGAGAGAAGCCGTTATAATTTATTGCCACGGAAATGGAGGCTCGGTGCCGCCAAGGTTGCCTCTGCTGTCAAACACACTTAAACTCCTTCAGTCCCGCATGGGCGAGCACGTCCGCTTCACCATAGTCGCGCTCTCGTACCGTGGCTACTGGACGTCCTCAGGCCGCGCGACAGAGCCCGGCATCAAACTCGATGCACAGGCTACCCTCCAATGGGTCAAGGACAACCACCCAAACGCGAGCGTCGTACTCTGGGGTCAAAGTCTAGGAGCCGGAGTCGCGTGTGCGGCTGCTGAGCACCATCTCTCCAAAAGCGAGAGTCAGCCGCTCCAGGGCTTGATCCTCGAAACGCCATTCACTAGTGTAAGTAGCATGCTACTGGCGCTGTACCCGGAGAAGTGGCTGCCCTACCGCTACCTTTCATGGTTTCTCCGCAGCCATTGGGATAGCAGCGTAGCTCTTCGACGAATCGCGAGCGCCGAAGCGTCCAGACGGCCACAGTTGCTCCTCATAGCTGCTACTCGAGACGAGATCGTGCCCTCGGAAGAAGCAGAGAAGCTCCAAAAGGTCTGCGAGGAGGCGTCGCTTGGCTTTAGACGAGTCAATGTCATAGGTGCCTTGCACAACGAGGCTACCACCAGGAGGGAGGGACAGGAAGCTATAGCGAAGTTTGTGATCGATCAATGCGGCGCGAAGAAGCTTCCTGAATGAAGTCTTTATGAATTGCCTTCGTACCATATCATGGAAGAGAAGAGGACGCATTCACGCATCCCAAGAGTACATGTACGCCACCTCAGTGAAATCAATGTCTCGCGATTGATCAGCCCTTCTTCGAAGCATTGCCATCCTTGAGACACACCACATCTGGCTGATTCCCGCAAAGGGTTCGCAGGCGTTCGTTTGCTTTGGAGTGCTTGCGTCAATACATGTATATTAGCATGATTTCTCCCCAGTGGTTGAGTGGCTAGGGTTGGGGTTGGGGTGAGATCTGGACGGAACAAATACCTCGTTCGACCTTTATAGTACTATCGAGTCGATAGTGCAGGGTTAGAATGAATGCATTGGTCTCTCGCAACTCTTGTGCAGCAGCGTGGGCTCGTATGAGTCTACATACGGCTTCAATGGCAACATACAATGGACTCGGACTGTGAAGATGAGTTCTGGAGAAAATTGTGCTTGTGTGTTCCAACCATATTTCATCACACGAGGAAACATTCTACCAACCTTTTCAACGAGATTATTATTGTACTCACAGGACAACGAAACAAGTCTACTTGAAATGCATGTATGCACAGATTTCATTACGCCTACTCTAATTACATCCTCCATCAAAACCAGCCCAAGAATACCACAAACTCCATCAACACCATCGCTTAGTCAAAGAAAAAAAGAAACACCAAAACCGCAGACCCTTTAATCACTGAACAACACACCCCCAGCCCCTCCCCTCATGCCCCTCCCTCTCCAACTCCGTAACCCGATCCTCCACCCTCCCCACCGACCTCTCGAAATCCTCCACCCCAGCCTCCACATCCTCAATCCGGCTCTTCAACCCATCAATCTCATACTCCAATTTCGCCGCCAGCGTCTCGAGCTCCTTGCTGCCTTCCTCCAACTGCTCCTTCTCATCGCGCAGCAGGCCTTCCAAACCAGCCTGCAGAGCCTGCAAGCCTTCGAAGCGCGGCTGGTAGGAGCTGGAGAGCTTGTCTGCGTTGCGCTCGGCGTAGGGCAGGAATTCGTGCAGGACGTCGAGTTGGGAGCGCGTCCAGTCTGCGGTTTCGGTGGAGAGGTATTTTAGTGCGAGGCGTAGGTTGAGGGTGGATTTGGCGGAGAGCTGCTGCGTGGCGAATTGCGTGGTGAGGTCGTCGGTTTCGGAGTCGGAGTCGCTGGCGGTCATGGCGCGCCAGGTGAGGACGCTGTCTTCGGCTAGGCTGAAGCTGAGGTGGCGAGGGTAGTGCTCGTCGGTACGGGGTACGACGTGGGCGATTTCGATGTGGCTGAGGGAGAGGGTGCGGCGAGGGATGGTTTCGGGTTCGTCTGTGACGTTTGGCTCGTGCTCGGACTCGTCGTCGGATACGATGGCTTCGTCGACGGTGTCCACGAGCGAGCCGCGATGTGTGTGGGCTGATGTATCTGTGGTTTGATTGGTGCCTGTCCTCTGGACAGGTTCGCCGTTGTCAGTGTTGGTGTCGTCATCTTCGTCGTCTTCCTCCTTGACGTCCTGGAAGCTCTCACGAGAAGCTCCCAATGATCCTGAGATGGCGCCCTGACGCCCTTTGTCCCTTCGAATTGAGTTGGTCTTTTGTTGGGCAGCAACTGCAGCATCCAATGACGTTTCTTGTGTTGATGAGGCTAGACTATTAGGGCTGCTTGCTGGCGATGTCTGCGAGCGGGGGAGATGTGGTCTTGGTGACTTTTCGTTGTGCGCATCATCGAGCGGTGTCATTGGAAACTCGCCATGCGAGAGCTTTTGTTGATTCGTTTTGATCCCCACAACCCCCTTGAACTTGCCAAGACCACTTTTCGCCTCTCTCTTGATTCCAGTAGCTCTTCGAAACAGGCCACGTTTCTGTTCCTCTTCCTCGCTGGTTTCCTCTTCCATGGGCGTACGCAAGTCGTTGTACTGCTCTCTCGGAGGCACTGGCACACCGTCGGCTGTGGATTTCCTACCAGCCCAGGTGTACCCGCCTTGCTCGTCTGGTCGGAAGATAAGACCTCCACTCGCCGACCGTGTATCACTTTGAGTCTGCTTTGCTTTCTTGATCGGTTTGCCGTACCACAGCCACTTCGATCGTTCTCCATAGATGAGCTGGACGAACCTTTCCAGATCCGTAGTCTCAATTTCAGCAATACCCGCTCGGTCACGTCCACCAACGACGTCCATCACCATCTCGCCGCCTTTCCCACTTAGCTCAGCGACTGTAGACTTCACCACTCGTGGTACCGTCCAACTGTCACTACTCGCAGCTTTGGTGCTGACTCTGTGCAGCCTTGCAAGAGTGTGCCGGTCGAGGCGACGAGACTTTGTCAGCCGCTGTTGCTTCTGGAAAGATCCAATGCCGTGCTTCATGCTCTCAACGTCGAAAGCATCCTTACCGACAGGAGCACCTATGGCGTGTAATCTGTTCCGCGCACCCATCAGTAAGCCCAACAGCGCAGCGACTGTTGTTGGACCTAGAATTCCATCATGAGGCTCAGAGTGATGGTAGTCACTTCCGATTTCTATCCACCAGTCGTTGATGGCGCCCTCAGTGACATCGCAGAGTAAGCCATCGGCGTAATCGATGTCCAGCTTGTTAAACAAGGTCAGTGCGAATTGGCAGAGTCTCACAAGGTCCATGACAGATTTGTAAATCTCATTCTTGTCTGACGTGCGGTAGAGCTGGTGAAACTTTGCGATGGTAGCCCCAGAAGGCGGCACTAAGGTCAAGCCAACACGACCAGAACACCCAAGTCGTTTCAAGTTCTCGTTCACGAAGAAGTCGAAGCGGTGTTTCCTGAGATCTCCGCCTGGTACGGGGATGACTGTGAGTGACGATGGGAACGCTGACAAGTTTGTCACCATGAGCGTCCCCAGAGGTGTGTCTCTCCGGCGCGCATGGTATTGATTGAGCGCCTTGAAGTAAACACGCAACCGCGGCGACCATTGCGACTCATCAGTCGGTACACTCAAGACACCCACCACGATCACATGTGCCGGGTCGCCAGTGTACGTCGTGATAACAAATGTCGGATGCGTTCGGGACGTAGTCCACTGTTCGACAATATAGCACTCATACCCTTGCAGTTCCTTGCGACGTTCCAGGGTAGTCGTCGACGGATCCTCTTCCAAGTATCGGAAAGCGACTGGGTCATTAAGGACAAAGCGCTGATGGCCGGGTTTCGCGGGAGTGAGGCCTTCGTATTCAGGATTGGTTTCGTCAGCGCGGTCGATCCGGTCTGATGTCGGGATGCGCTTCAACTGCCGCTCGCTGCCGTGTGGTGCTGTGGTCGGTCGCTGGAGCGAGGGAGATGGAAGGGCTGGAGGACGAGAGCGCCGCTCGTCCATTGACATTCTGACGGCCATGCTGCTGCTGCTACACTGGCAAAGATGATGTGGCTACCCCTCGAGTCGCGCGGACATCCCGCTCGCTGCGACCTTCATGTATCACACACTAGTGTCTGCTCCCTCCCGCTGTATCTTCACTGATTGAAAACAAGGTTGGCTGCATAAGGCTGAGGTACCTCAAAATGCTCCCCCGACACACGTGACCTCGAGGAGAGGAGGTTCGGTCGGAGCGTCCTTCGGAGCTCAAGCCACGTGGTTTGGTGGCGAAAGCTTCAGCCCGCGCCAGCCGTTGTGCCGCAAGTTCAAAAGTGACATTTCATTGCAAGTGCCGAACACCTCTCACGTTGCGATTCTTCATCGCAAGCCCTCAGATGCGATAGATTAAATGATGCTCCCTCGAAGGGCATTTCAAGCCACAACATGATCGAGACTGTCAAGAGTGGATGCAGTCGCAAAACCTCATTGGCTATTCGTCAAGAGAGGCACAACCAACTGCCGGAATGGGCGTGTCGTTAAACGTCATCACGACGTCTCCATTCATTCACCCCTCCAAACACGTCAAGATGGCCAGGGTTTCGCGTGAGAATGATGCTGAGCGACGACGTGGTCGGTTAAGTCGCCTGACTGAATAAGAGCTTGATAAAGTCCTCATAGGAACGGAGTGATTTTCCTTTCTCCATCTTACTTTGTTTAGTCAAAACGATAAACCAAGTACAATCAATTCAAGATGGCTATGTCACAGGCAGCATTCAAGGCGGAGCAGGCCCTCGGGCACGGAGACAATGCAACAACAGCCCAAGACGTTACCAACCCAGGTAACAAAGCAGAATGGGGAAACTCAAATGAGACCATGAAGGCCCTGGCTTGGATGGGAAAGAACAAGGTCGAAGTCGGTATGTACAAACAATTGCATGCGGGCATCATTGCTACCTTGATGAGCGCTAACCAAAAGCTTTTAAACAACAGTCGATTGCCCCAAACCCAAGATCCTCGAGGACCGCGATGTGATCCTCAAGATCACCGGCAGCACCATCTGCGGCAGCGACTTGCACCTCTACCATGGCACCGTCGTCGAGCTGCAGAAGGGCGACATCCTGGGCCACGAGTTCTGCGGTATCGTCGATGAGATGGGTCCCGGCGTCAAGAACCTAAAGAAGGGCGACCGCGTCGTCGCCAGTTTCCAGATCGCCTGCGGCGAGTGCTTCTACTGCGAGAAGAAGCTATCTTCCCAGTGCGAGCGCACCAACGGCAACACCATCGAGAACGCCATGTACGGCGGCAGGACCGCGGGCATGTTCGGCTACTCGCACTTCACGGGCGGTTTCGCAGGCGGCCAGTCCGAGTACACTCGCGTGCCGTACGGCGACAACAACCTGCTCAAGCTCCCCGACGATGTCCCCGACGAGAAGGGCCTGTACCTCTCCGACGTGGTCAGCACGAGCTGGAACGGCGTCGTCGACACCGGCGTCAACGAGGGCGACGTCGTCGCCATCTGGGGCGCTGGCCCCATCGGCCAAATGTGCGCCGAGTTCGCGCTGATGCACAAGGCCAAGCGCGTCATCATGATCGACCAGAACTGGCGTTTGGATTTCGTCAGGGAGCGCTATCCAAACATCGAGACCGTTGACTTCTCTCAGCTCGGCGGTAGCAAGGGCGTTGTCACTAAGCTGAAGGAGATGGTCGATGGCCGCGGTCCCGACGTCGCTATCGAGTGTGTTGCCGGCGAGTACCCCAAGAACTGGGCTCACACCATCGAGTTGGCCGTTGGTCTCGAGACCGACACCAGCGAGATCATCAACGAGTGCATCGAGTCCGTGAGGAACTTCGGCCGCGTGGGTGTCACCGGCGTCTACGTCGGCTTCACCAACCACTTCAACATCGGTAAGCATTCTTGAAAACCCACAAGCAGCACAAACTCCTAGCTAACACTTATGCACAGGCTCCCTAATGGAACGCGGCATTCGCCTCATCGGCAACGGCCAAGCCCCCGTGCACCTCTACTGGCACGACCTCCTCAAGAAAATCCAAAACAACGAGATCGACCCCCTCAAGATGGTGACCCACCGTGTGCGCATGGAGGACATGGCCAAGGTCTACGAGGACTTTGACAAGAAGAACGACGGCATGCAGAAGATCTACGTCGAGACGCGCTTCTCGGCGCCGCCGTGCGAGGGAAGCCCGGCGTTGAAGAAGTACTGAGGGTGCTGAGGTATTAAGGTTGTGATGGTTGTGATGACGTTTTAATGAATGGCTTTAATGATGTGTATGCGATGATTTTGTAAATAAGAGGTTATATTAGCTTTTTTTTTGGCAAATGTTTCATTGAAGCTCTCTCTCTTTGTTTATCCTTATCTTTAAATAAACATGCCGTTGACGGTTTGATGAACGTGTGTTTGGCGTGCGTCGTGTCTTACAATCGTTTTGACTCGGCCATACCTCCGTACAGCCCTCCTGTAGATCATCTACGAGGCCGGTGATGGCATTGAGCACGGACGGAAACAGCCAAAAACCAGGGGAGAGCTTGACGTATTGCTGATTGATATGTTTGTTTTCGTTTTTGAATATGCTATTTGAAAAAATTTCGTGCATGACATTTTGCACTTGATGACCGTCTGGGTATCTTGCTATGAAGAGGCCATGGAACACTCCAAGAGCGAGAATACTCGTGACCGAGTCTTGCTTTAAAAATGAGTGACAAAGAGAGAAAAGTAAACGCCGTAGACTCCGTCCCAAGCGACCATAATATGCGGCCGATCCAGCCATTTCCAGAAGTAAACCGAACGCCGTAATTAAAACAAATGCAAGGCTGCAGTTCGCAAGCCGAATGCTCCACCATGCTTTGAAGGGGGCTGCTAGTTGAGTGCAGCGTAATAACACATGTACCGAAGAAGAGAGGAGTCGAAAGGTCGAATCGTCCTGATGTTTTATTTTCCGATGCGGCCTTTGCCCTTCTTGGGTGGCGCGGAGGATGTGATTTTGGATGTTTGCATGAGCTCGCCGATGTATCTGGTGGGAGTGAGAGTTAGCATCCGCTTGAGCGGGCGAAATGTGGAGACCTGTGACTTACGACTGCAAGAACTTGTTACCGCCCTCGAGTTTCTCGTGCTCGCTCTTGACTGTTTCTACACGGTCGACGATTGCTTGCAAGCTAGTTTGGAGCATCTGGGCTTGCTCGATGAGGTCGCGCCTTGCGTCTTCGCCGAGCTTGTCCACCTCCTCGCTGTTCCGCCTTGGCGACATGGCACGGACATCGTCGTCCTCAAAGTCGGAGTCGACAACGGTGGTGGGCGCGTCGCGAGAGACAATCATGGTGCCGCTGCTCTTCCTGCTGCCCAGTTTCGGCCGCGAGAGTCGGGAACTTGATCTTCCTCGGACGTCGTCTTCGCTGACCACGGCGCTGGAGTCTGGGGAAGGCTCGGAGGAGTGGCCGTCGACGATTGCGGATTGGAATACGGGCTGCTCGATGGAATGCACAGCGTCGTCTTCACGTGGCATATTTGGCTAGAGGTCGGCGTCGGGGTGAGGCGCCTCTAGATATATGACGTGAGGTGCCAGGCTTGCGCCTCTCGGATGTGCAGGCGGGAGATGTGAGGTGTACAGTAGCGTGGGTCGCGGGTCGGACGAGGGTCAATTAAACATTAGAGAGCAGAAGAGCGGTGGTGGTGATGAGCGGGCATGCGTGTGGTGGCAGTGGTGGTGGTATAGGTGTGGGATGCTCGTGACCGGAAGCCCTGCGCCGGGAAGAAAAGAGGTGTGCGGTTGGCAGGCAGACAAGCAGCAGACAGACTCAAGGGCAAAAGGGCAGCAGCAGCAGCGTTGCAGGAGTAGCACCGACTGCGGTGTAGTGGAGGAGGTTGCTGCGCTACTATGGGACGGTGCGAATGCTGTCGAGTGGAGAAGGGAGCGGCAAAAGCGTCATTTCATGCAGGGTCCCCCTCTGATTTGGATCTGCCGGACGAACAGCCTCGAGACAGACAGGCAGTGGTGCATCCACACTACCACGACACTACCACGACACTACCACGCACACTACGAGCTCATCCTGGCCCGAGTCCGAGCGTGCGTTTTTTTGGCGCGGGTCTACCAGGTCAGAGTTCGGGTGGAGCACTGTAGTCTTGGAGATAATAGAGGGAAGCACAGGAGCAAGAGGACAGGCCATGCGAGCCAGCAGCGCCACCAGCCCATGCTTGTGGGAGAGAGGCGGTTGCTGTTGCTGCTGCTGCTGCTGCTGCTACCACCACTACTGTATGGCTGTAGCTTTCCCACAACGCATGCGCCGCCTGTCTTCATGCCCACCGCGTAACGGCAGCCTCAGCAGTGCAGCAGTCAGTGTACGTAGCAACGCACGCCCGCTACGTGTTCTTCTTCCTCCTCCCTACCCTACACACACCAGCCCCATCACCGTGCCCGCGCGCTGCACTACTCGCTGCTGCGGAGAGGCGAAAAGGCACCACATACGGCTTTATCACGGATGGCCGGCAAAGGTGGCGACATGCGCGCGCGCGCTGCTCGCTCGCTTGCCCGCTCAGCCATGTGCGGATCTCAATACCACCCATTATCTCATACCCAGAGGTCATCAGTCATACACGCCCAGCACTAGCCTGCCTCCCTATAACAAATCACTGCTGCCGGGGTCAGGTCCGCGAGGGCTCTCCCTTGCTGTGCATGCTGTGCTCCTGGCGCTTGCTGGGTGTCTCCCTTGATCTTGCTTTCGCCCGCGTGCTCGATATACAGTGCATCCGCCCGCGATCACCAGCAGTGCAGTGCGGTCGAATGCCATCACCGCCCGGCATGTATTTGTAGCAGCATAGCACATCATCGTGACTACCACTGGCACTACCGCCGTTGCCTCTTCTCGCGTCTCGCGTAGCCCTGACCGCCCTGCGTGCGCCCGCGCTGTAGGCGAAGACGTACAGATTCGCTGCTCGCCCCGCCCAATCACCAACGCCGTTGGATCTTCCATGCAGATTGTCTGAACCGCGTAGCAACCAACGGCCCTTATACAACCACACAACACCCGAGCCTCTCGAAGATCAGTGTTGGTGGAGAGCAGACAAGTGGGCAGAGCGCTTCGGCAAGAGTACACGCGAGCAAATCGGTGCCCTCCCTCCGCCCTACGGGCGCCAACTCGGCTCAATAGTGCGCGAATTCCAGCGTCTTCTCCGCTGCTCGGCTGCAAAACGCGTCTTTCCTTCGTCGTGTCCTCTGAGCCTCTCCACCGAAGCACACAGGCCTTCTGCAGATCTTCCAAGTGCTGTTCCGGCGCCCTGCTTGGCTGACAAGGTCGATACCCTGCCCCGTTGGCTGACAAGAGTTGTGCTCATCACGACTACCACCTCCTGGCAAGGGGCCCGGACTGCGAGTTTGGGATGTTTGACTGTTTGCGATTAGTAGTGAGCACTGATGACAGCATCGCCACGTTCCCATTCGCGGAAAACCTGAAATCTTGGCTGCTCTGACGTGGGGAGAGCCTGGGGATCGTCAGCCGAACAAGAGCAGTAAGACCGCATGACGGCCTCCGAAACATTCACACACCAACGTGAAACGGCGACTTGTGAGGCTGCTGTTCCTGTCGTGAGCTCACCGCCTGTGTTGGCTCATCATACAAGGATCGGAACACTAGGAACAGAAGCCTTAGTGACTCGGTGACAGCTGCTGCATCACAAGTCTCATCATCATGCGAGATCACCAGCAGTTCCTCTTGACTCGACCCACTGGAAGAACCTAAGCCCATCCCTGCTTGACAGCTGCGCGCGAAAGATGGGCCACTCTTGGTAGAGTTCCGCCCGCTAATCACACCGTTCCTCAAGCCCACTCTCGCGCTGAGTCGAAGCAATCACGATGGCGTCCACGCGGGAACTGCCATGCTCGAATCATGCCGAGATCCTTCAGACGGATGCCCATATGCGCTGATGTCCGCCATGGAGCATGGCTAATTTGCGAAAATGCAAACAAAACTCTTCCCGAGACCTATTATGCGCCAAGACGATTGGCTTCCGACCAATGAGGACCGATCGGCACAGTTTCTACTAGGAGTCCTGTCCGTTTCCTCTGCTCGGCTTGGTTGCAATAACATAGATGAATGATTATCCGGAATTGAGAAAGATGTGCACGATAATGAATACAGACAGGGGTCCACGGGCACTACAACACAAATTGTGGTATTTGCTGCGCCGCCGTACTTTTACCCCAAATCGGAGGAAGTCAGCCACGATCTCAAGGGCATCAAGCATCCTGACTCAAGCGCCTTGGGGCCTCGGGAATGACTAGTCGCATCTGCGTCATCCGCCGTGGTCACGACAGCCAGCACCGCGGGATTTCGACTTCACCTCATGAAATTGCTGCATTGTCATTTCGCATGGCAAGTCAGCAATCGGCATCGAGAATTCCTGCATGTCTCAAATCGAAATTCCTTCTACCGAAAGCCACTCTTGAACGACAGTTGGTCTAGTGGACTTCCATGGCGCGAAAAGCACGTTCGTCATCCTACGGAGGTTGCGTGCCCATAACTCCTCATCTCAAGCTTTCGACCGATGATGCCGATTTGCACTCTCACGGTGCCACCCTCCTTCACGGCTGTCAATCCTAGCGGCACCGCTGCTTCATCGGCAATAATCCCAGGCAAACACTTTCTTCACTACTCGGCGTCAAGAGAGCATGGATGGGGACAGAGCATAGGCCCTCGTCGGAACCCTCCGAAGAAGAACCCTCCTGGCATCGGCCATACTTCGGATCGACTCGGCTGTCTGGCAATTTTTTTTGGGCGTCAGCGGGTGAAAACTTTTGATCGGGATTTCGAATCAACCCAGCTTACATAATTTTGCAGAACACTCACCAATCAACAATCACAGGTCGGCTGGCCCAATGGCAAGGCGCTTGACTACGAATCAAGAGATTGCAGGTTCGATCCCTGCGTCGATCAAGAATACCATCCATTCTGTGGATGACAACACTTTTGCTTGCTTTTCGCTGTATCGAAGGTATTATTTTGCTCGCCATCTCCTCTATGGGCATCATGGAAGGTTGCTTTCTGTACAATCAACCTTCCGAAACAGCCATGTTGTAGAATCGTGGACTTGTTACAGAAGTGTTGACCCTATCTTCACCTTTTGCCAGATCATGCTAAATACTTGTTCTCGAATCTTGTCCCTGAGCACAAAAGGCAGAGCAACTACTCGACCAATATCTACGTCGACAACTTATGATTGTTCCACCCCAAACTCTGCAGCTTCACCTTGTTGTTAGACCATGCCAAATACTCGCCCTCAAATCTCACTCTGCATTTATGTTCGTTCGCAAGTCTGATCATGCTCTTTCAAAATGCACTCAACTCTTCTTCTTCTGGGAGACTTGATCGTCTACATCGTTCCCTGCAGAGTCGGACTCGGACTCAGGCTTTTGCTCAAACGATTTCGAGGCGTTCACAAAGCAGGAACGACCGGTAGCTCTACATTCGCATTGGGATCCATCCATCACTGCCCCATTCCAGCCTCGGCCGTGAGCCGTTCCAGCACAGCGAGCAGGTCCCCAGCGCAAACCTTCTTCGCATTCTTCTGCCCGAACACAGAAGGCGTGGCGCACAGGGCTCCTTCGAGCTGCGGCTGGCGCTCCTCGTCCTGCTTGAGAAAGTGCGCCGTGCAGACGTAGAAGTTCTGGCCAGCAGGCGTGCACTTGTACTGCGGCGGCGACAAGCCGAGTCCGAGGCTGAGCTCTGCCACGAGCTGCGCGGGAGATTGCTCTGTCTTGAGGCGAGAGACGGCTTGGGTGAGTCCGGTGTGAGCTCCTTCGTCTGCAATTGACTTGCGGCGTTTTGTAGATGGCGTGGCATCCACCTCTGGGAGCATCCCGACGGCGCGAAGCCAGGTCACGGCGTCTTTAGCGGCTGACCGCTTAGCCTCTGCCTTGCTAAGGTGCGGGATAGAGTCTGAGCCGAAGACGTGATCTGGGCGAGCTGAGATGTGTAGAGTACAGCAGTACTGAATTTCACCGTTGCATAGGCCGCGTTGTTGCTGCGAGCGCGTGTTCACTTCGAAGAATTGGAATTGAGGCTGGGCGTGGTGGTGTTGTTGGGCAAACTTGTGCAGGACGGCGACCCAGTCTCCGGTTGTGTCTTCGGGGGTGTCGTCAGAGGTGGATTTGCGTTTGGTAGAATCGAGCTTTCCATCCTTCTGTGAAGGAGGTTCGAGGCTTTCGAGCGTAGCAAGTCCGCGTACAGCGACAGCTTCTTTGGCTAGTTTCTTGTTCGTGAAAGGTCCGGCCTCCTCGTAGACGTAGTCTCCAAATTCCAATTTCGATGAGAAGAGGCATTGATCCACTTCCGTGAACGTGAACGAAGACGTGAGAGAGTGGACTTGACACAGGTGGTTGAACCTTGCGACCGCCTGGGGGTTGTTCGATTTCGGAGGCAGAGGGACAGGCTTCGCTGGTGTAGGAAGCTGGACGGGCTGTTTCGCGGGTTGTTTTGGGATGGGAAACAAAGCATCCCACTCTTCGAGGGTGTAGAGTCTCCCGGGCTCTGCGACTGGGCCGGGTCAAATTGGCATCTTCTTGATTTCGGCGGCGGGAGTATGAAGGATGGGGCCGAGAGGCTCCAGGTCAAAATCGAAATCGACGTCCATCTCAGCCATGGTGTGCTTTTTGGAGGGTTGTTCTTGGATATTTGTTTTTGGTGCTTGAGTGGTCCGATCTTGGTGCTCGGAAAACGAGCTACCTGCTAGATGTGAATGGTGCCAACTCTCCGTGCGAAAACTGTGCTCAGGCTGATTATCCGCTGGAGCAGGCGCGAGTCCAGGTATGATCAAAGATCGAAGAAGGTCCTGTGGCAAACGAGCAGGCTGAGAATCCATGGAGTAGCTTAGCTGCAGGATAGGCGGATATGCAGGCGGCAAGGCAGCAGCTGCAATTGGCGCGTTGCAGTCGCGATTCGTCTGACATTCAGCACAGCAGCACTCTTTTTTAGTCCCTCGGAAACACGAACACTTTGTGGGATCTGTTTCGCGTAGGGCAATATTTGCTTCGCCTGATTGTCGCGTTAGCAGTGCTTGTCACAATGTAAAATTCGCCAGTGCAGGTACCTTACAGGCGATCTGAAGATGGGTGGCCGATTTAGAGTTTTGGGTTTGAGGTGGATTCGCAATGGGTCATGTGACCGTGCGCTTTGACTGTAGGTGATGTGAATCTGTGTGAAGGAAACGGCTGTTTGGTGCTGGGGGAGCTTCTCTTATGTATCTGAGCGCAACACTGGGGACAGGGGATAGTGAGGACAAAGCGGACCGTGCTCGTGTCAGAGGACTGCCACGAGATGTCCTCTTTACTTTCACATGGTCTGAAGTCAGGACATGATATAGCCGACACTGTCATTGAAATGAGTGGTCATTGGATGCAACCGCTGAGCCCACATCGCGCATACTGTTGGAACCCGCACATGTACATTTCGGCACGACCACACAAGAAGAAGAAAGGAAACGATATCGCACATAAATTCATTATCATTAGAAAATCTGCAGCACTATTACACCGACTCCTGAGCCTCCGCCACAGCCTGCACGTCAAACACAGAAGTGCTCGTCAACACAGACAAGGTCTCTTCTTCTTTAATCATCTCCTGGCCGGCGCCGCCGAAAGCCTGACTCTCTTGCACCGACACCGACGCATACATCTCAGGATCAAAAACGCCGTAATCACCAAACCCGCTGTTCTGGCTATCCATCACAGTCGAACCCGCAAAGTTGCTATCCGCGAAACTTTGCTGCCCGTCAAAGCTACCCGTGTAGCTTCCCACCCACGACTGCGAGTAGTCCTGGAGCGCGGGATCTGCGACGAAGTCGTCGGTCGTGGCGTCGAAATTGAATGTGGAAGTGTCGAAGTTGTCGATGCTCAGATTCGGGTCGTAAGAAATGTCGATATTGCCGCTGGTGAAGTCGAATGTGTCGTCTAATTCGACGTCCATGCCATCACCGCTGGCGAAAGCCGCGCCCGTAGCATCACTGATTGACGTCGGCCACGTAGCGGATGAGAGAGCCGAGCCGGACTCGTTGCTTTCGTACTCGAACGGAGACTGCAGTGTCGGCTGGGGCGGCGCACCCGAAGCTGTAAGGTTGGGCATGGGATCATCGTTGAAGTTGAACGGAGTGTCCGTTTGCTCAGGCTTCAGCGGCGAAGCATATTGGGGAGCTGGAGCTGGGGCAGGAAGCAAGACTCTCTTCCAGCTGGTCCGACCCTGTTCACGTGTAGATTGACGAAAAGACCAATGGATCACCATCACCCGTTCGGTCCCCGTGGTCGTCTTCACGAAGACGTCCTGGATCGCTGTGATGCCTCCAATGAAAGCCGCCCCAGCGTCCGGCCCTGCATCGCGTGCTTCCTTGTATCTGCCCGACAGCGCTCTCACCCAATAAGTGCTCCCGAACATAGCTTGCATGCCGTTGGTTGGGTGGTTGTCATCCTCGTTTGTGAAAACTTCATGGTGGCTTGAGTTCTCGACCAGTTTGCCCCTCTCGTAGAAGTGGTTCTGACAGATGACCTCGAAAGGACGCGCCAACTCGCCAACGCGACAGTGGAACGAGATGCCAAGCTCGATGCCCTCGCCGCTGACAGGGAGGCCATCTTTGTCTTTCCACGGCCCTGAGTGCAAGGCCAGAGATGCCTGAGCAGCGATGATGTTACATTCGATTGGTCGCTGAGCATGCATTGCCGCAAGGTGAGGGTGCCGCTGTACGAAACGGCTCCAGTCCGGAAAGACGTCGTCAGCTTCCCACGGCTGCGAAATCTGTTTCGTATATGTATGTAGCCGCTCCACCTCGCAGACATCATCGCGAAGATCGTTGGCCAGGGTCAGTTTACGCTGCACGAACATCTCAAAGTCAACAGGTTCGAAGATATCAGGGATGTCTCTGAGCTTGCCGTGTCTGCCAGGAAGTCCGAATGCAGGGAGAGGCAGGACGTGTCGTCCACTTGAAAGAGGTGTCTGAACGGGGTAGCGCGAGAGACTTCTACCGCTGGCATGGCTGGAGGGATGGCGGCATCTCATCAGGTTGTCAGGATCAGGTCCCTTCGAGAGGTATGCCATGATTAGTGGATCAAGCGCGACGAACGGCTTCAGCACCTGTATGTGACTCGAAACCTGTTTGCGGTTGCGACTCTGACCAGTCGCCATCTCGATCCAATCGGCAATGAGCTCGTTGCGGCCCCTTTGTTTCTCCTTGAAGAGGTGCTTCTTGCGTCCCATGGGCGGATACTCGACAAGAGCTGAAACACCATCAGTGGCATGCTTTCGATTGCACGGAAGTACATACCTCTGAAGAAAGCCTGCTCGAGGAGATCTGGCCATTTTTGATCGCCATCTTTCCCATCAGTCTTTCCTTGACGTGAGCGGTACTTGGCATATTGCTCGGAGTTGTGAAAACGTCTCAGGAGGATGCGTGCCCTCTCGTCTTTCTCAGCTTGAGTGGGGTGGTGCAAGCGTCCATAGTTGGGCCGGGCAAAGCCACTGCGGTAAGGCGTGTGGGACACAGCATGTTGGTGACGGTACAATGGTTGAGGCCTGACCGGTAACCGAGGGTGGATATTCTCAGATAACAACGAACCCGACCCTTTGAGCTCGTAGTCCTGCGAGAACTTGAAGTCGTGCTGCCGATTGCCAGAGTGCTCTTGCAAAACCCTGGGAGCTGCCTCACTTCCGCCGACCAGAGGTGACGCATTAGATGGCAACACACAAGGCTGAATCATGGTGCTAATTGAGATACAATCCACGTTTTGGAAGGCACGTAGGCAGGAATGCTTGAGAGTGATGCTTCATGAAATGTTGTGATTCGTCAAAATGATCGCGGTATGCTGGAGGCTATGGATATCGGTATGCTGACGGTAAGGAACGTGAAAGAGTTGGTCTGTGGAAAGGAATGACTAGTAAGGAGAGTGAATTGGAGTGACCAAACGGAGACGACTAGAATGCTGTCGTTAGGCAACAAGCAGTGCGTCTTGTTTATAGATACCAGGCCTAGGACCAAAAGAGAGGTGTGCTGACTTAGCCTTGTGTTCCACGATACTCCCAGCGCGCGCGTGCAATTTCGGGCTTCCACGAGCGAGACCTACACATGGAGGGTTGGCTGCAAGGCCGATTGCGTGCAGACTGACGGCAATCAAGGGTAAAGCCTAGTGCCCTGCCGCAAGCTCATCAAAAGACAGGCAAGGAAACGCTAGTGACGTCGATGGAGGGACGAGACCAGGGAGATCGCCTTGGAAGGAGGGATAACTTCCATCTTGGCATCATGGTAATCTCCTGGATAGACAATAGCCCATGTGAGAGGAATGTGTCTGTGGGTCAGTGGAATGTTACCCTGTTTATGGGTATCGACAAACAATGGCGTTCTTCGTGAACCAGGCAACCTCGAGCCACTGCTTTACCAAACATTAAAAGGGCGAGTAGCTTGATCAAATCCCATGTACGTGAAGTATCATGAACTTGCAAGCATGTGTCGAAGGTCGCAGAGGTGGTCGCATAATCCGAAGCAAGGAGAGCACCCTCGCAACCTTCATGGAAAAACACGTGGTCTTGCCTTGCATTTTGCCCCACTTGTCCCGAAAGGGAAGAGAGCTTGTCAAGTCAGATGTAGCCACATCTCTCACTCGCTTACTCCTCTGCATCATTCTCAGTCGTGAACTTCTTTCTTCCACCGCTTGTAAGCTTCTGGAGTGCGACCTTGTTGACCTGCGAGCCAACCTTCTTCTGCATCTTCTCGATCTCTGCCTCGGCGTCTTCTGCCTCTTCTTCGGCGAAGTCAAGAACAAGTCTGCGACCAAGCAAATGCGTGTCGCGCAAGGCATCGATTGCGTTCTGTGCTTCCTTGGGTGTAGTGAAGTCTGCGAAGGCGAAACCGCGAGCGCCGCGGTCCATCTTCTTGGGCACACGAACGGAACGCAACTGTCCGTAAGCACCAAGCAACGAACGAACGTCCTTCTTGGTAGCCTCGAATGGCAAGTTCTTGACAACCACCTTGGTTTTCTTGCTGGACTCGCGCTTCGCTTTGTCTTCCTTTCTGCGTTGTTCAGCAGCATCTGTGCCTTTGTGACTGGCGCGGATCTGCAACTTGTGGCCATGCAAAGAGTAACCATCCATAGCTTGCAAAGCAGCTTGAGCCTGTGCAGAGCTGTGGAACTCCAAGAAACCAAAGCCCATACTGAGTATTTGGCCTGGCTTCTTCGGGTCTGTTCTCGTCTTGACTCGGGCGCTGAGGAAGCCGTCAAGTGGGGAGAATGTCTCGGTAAGCTGTTGTGAACTAGTATCGAAGTTCAGGTTGCGGACGAACAGAGTGGCAGTTCCCGAAGTTTCTGCAACAGTCATGTCGGCATCTGTGTTCTTGAGCTCTCCAGTTGAAAGCTTGGAGATGCCCTGAGGACCTTCAGCCTCGTCACCGTTGGCAGTTGGCTTCAGAGTGAACAGATCCTTAGGAGCCTTTTCGAGGAACAGGACAGAGCCTTTGATCTTGCGATATGCCAATACACCAAAGGCTGTCTTGGCTTGAACCGAGTTCGCGAACTCGATGATCGCTAGGGTGCCGCTGGGTGGCATGATGAATCGTTTCAGGTCGCCATGCTCCTCGAACAGTCTTTTAAGTTCATCCTTCGAGCAGTCATACGGAATGTTCTTCACCAATATTGCGGTGTCACCTCGTTGGCTTCGCTTGAACGCGTCAAGATCGACACCTTGAGACCTGAAGTAAGACTTTGTCTCTTGGATGATGTGCGTCTCAGCGTGAGCTTGCTTCACTGCGGCGTCGCTGCTTGTTGGGTCCAGGACTTCAGACTTCGACAGACCAAGGCGGGCAGCAACACTAGAAACAACAGTGTCCGCATTCATGTAAAGAGCGTTCCAGTTGAACGTCGTTGATGCGGCCTCGCGTTTCCTCTTGATCTGTTGTTGTTGCTTCAAAGGAAGTTTCGACAACTCGAAATCGTTCAACTTGTCTTCTCGCTTCGCAGTGGCAGGGATGACGTGCAGAATACGGCCTTGGAAATATTGGCCGTCCTTCTCCTTCATGGCTTGTTCTGCCGAATCGGCATCACTAAATTGGATGTAGGCAAAGCCCTTTCCACTGCCAGTCTTGCGGTCCTGGGACACGTGAACCTGATTGTCATAATGTTAGTGACAGTTCCAAATCATGTTTGTTCATATAACGTAGTGATTGGTTGGTTTCGTTCAGTCAAAGAGACATCTACTAAAATACTCTTCCTGGGTTTACCTCAAATGCAATTGCATCGGTTGTCCCTATCAGGTGCTCATCTTGAAAAGTGGGGGATGGGAAAGGATTGATTTGCTTACCTCTTCAACATTTCCGTACGACGCAAACTCAGACTGCAAGTCCTCTTGTTGCACATCGTACGGCAGGTTGCGCACAAACAGACGCATGCTCGCTCGAACACCTGTAGGCTCAGCATCAGCATCCGGCTGTGCAGAGTCATCAATCGCTGCGGCCGGTGCAGGCTTGGCTGTTGCCGTTGTGGATTTAGACGGGCCGGATTTGGTGGGTTCAACATCTATGTCACTTGAGGACACGGAAGCTGCACGTGCTTTCGGTCGGTTGCTCTCTTCTTCCTCTTCGTCGTCATCAAGAAGTCCGAGCAGGCGACTAGTCCTCGAGCGAGCCCAGTCGGCATCCGACACGGGGCCTTGAGGGGCGGCATCTTCTTGTCCGTTCTCTTCTGCGTTGGCTGTAGGTGTTGTCTCCGCGTCTTCCATAATCGTCTCAGCTGGCTGCTGTTCAACTGGTGGGTCATCGACCTTGGTTCGTTTGGCTTTGCGTGGGACAACCTCGTATTCGTCATCGCTAGCACCAGCTTCTATTGTCATCTGATTCTCATCGTCGACAGGAGCTTCGGTGTTGGCTTGAACGGCATCATCGTTCTCCCATGTTCGCTTCTTCGACTTGGGCTTCATGACCTCGAGATACTCCTTCAGCTTTGGATCATCTTCTGGTGTCTGCTTATCTGCGTCGTTGTGTGTCTTGGCAGCGTCGATGGGCATGCTCGGTTGTTCTTTGGGTGCAGTGGGTGCTCGTCCACCCGACCTTCCAGGGTTGGACTCGCCGATGGGTCTGGCGACCTCGACTCCGATGCGGCTCATGCGAACAAAGGTCTTGTTGAAGTACTTGACGGCTGACTGCGCGTCTTCGGGAGTCTTGTAGCCGACATACCCGATGCGACGGTTGGCAAACAATCTTGCGTCTGTGATCTCGCGGCCGCCAGAAGAGAAATGCTTCTTGAAGTCGGCCTCGGTGATTGAAGGCGGCAGGCCCTTGATGAATATGCGTGAAGACTCCATCTTGGAAAACAGAAACTACCAGTAAAACTGACTGGTGCAGAAAGTGCGGTGGTATTGAGTAAAGCAGAATGCTTGCAGTAAAGAAGTAAGAGGACTTTTGCGGTTTTGCTTTTCTGCTCGACTAGCGCCCGCCGGAGCTTGGACGCTCGGCCGGCGCGCGCTTTCCCGGCTGTGTTTGGGGAGCGACGCGCTGAACACACCAGCCAGGGAGAGCGTAAAGAAAGCCACCCATCGCACGAACAACGCCCCCACTATCCACTACCACGAAACAACAATCATAACAATCATCACATTCAAGCGTCAATCCAGCCATCATGTCCAACGAGGTCCCCGAATTCAAGAATGAGGAGGTCAAGGAGAAGCTTGAGGGTAAAATGAGCTCTTACCGACCCACATATTCACTCAAGCATCTGCTGACAATGTTGTAGCGCAAGTCAAGTCGGTTGACATGGTAAATTCATTTGAAGCCTTTGCATTGCATTCGTTATACTAATCTTGATGTTCAGAGTGAAGACATGCAGCAAGAGGCAATTGAAGTCGGTATGTGCCTATTACTCATCGGCGTCACCCTCGCGAACGAGTACTGATACGCCAGCAGCCCAAGAAGCCATGGAGAAGTACACAGTTGAGAAGGTTTGTATTCCTTCATTTCATGTTGCATAACAACACAGGAATGACAGTCGCTGACATACTTACAGGAGATCGCTCACCACATCAAGCGCACGGTCCGTCGCAGCCTGCCCAACATTTCACACCGTACACTAACGCTGTTCAGTTCGACGAGAGGAAGGGTGCAACATGGCATTGCATTGTCGGCAGGAACTTCGGCAGCTTTGTCACCCACGGTAAGAGATACCTCTGATTGATGATGCGCTGACTTGGCTGTAAACGTACTGACAATCACACAGAGACCAAGCACTTCATCTACTTCTACCTTGGTCACTGCGCCATCTTGCTTTTCAAGACACAGTAGTGAGCTGGTTTGGGCCGAGTTTGCTGGAATCGATACCCGTTCAAGCGACCTTAGATACATCACCGTCACCAAAACAGAATACAAACCGCCGTTCTACCAACTGGACAAATTATCCGTGTTTGGAGAAGTGGCAACGCTCTTCTACGTGGTACATATCGCCATGTTCCCATCACAGGGCCACCTGCATGATCGCCGCACCATTCGAGACAGATTCGAGTTCAACGTTCAACGTGGCGGACAGGTCGTATATGATCAGAGGGTGGGTGTTGGCGCTACTATGGTGCTTTCATCCTGAGCTGTCGTTAAATACCATCGAGTGACCTTCACAATGATCAGTAACGCAACAGGAAAAGCTCAAAAATGTAGCTCTTGAACTATTGAATTCCAAATGTTAAGATGATAGGCCTCGAGTCTTGTGTCATGGATGTCGCGCCACATGAGTGCTCTCACAATGTGCTATCCAATTCTAGGCATCGTATTTTGCATCGTTTATTTGACTTTGACCATCTGCATTTTGTAAATGATATGTATCAACCAAGGAACAGTGCCCAGACCCAGAGCCAAGGTGCTGGGCGACGTCAGAGACCGCGTAACGGAGCTGCGCACAGCCTCCCTGCGACAACACAACCACTTCCCACTTACAGTGATTACGCAACTCCGGCGCATCCTACTGTCAAGTTATCTCAGCATCAGTTACGAGCTCCAAATCACAAAACACCAATATCCTCAAAATCAGCTTAGCGAACCTTTGCGCAACAGCGCGTCACCACCGAACCTCCTAGCTTTGCGACACCACAAACAGCTGCCAACATGGCCTTCATCTTCACTTGCGGCACACACACCTTCTCCTCCATCCTCAAAGGCTACGAGAACATCACAGCGCAGTGCCAGAACTGCGGCAACTTCAGCGCACGAGTCTACAAGCGCTGGGAGTGGTTCACGTTCTGCTTCATTCCCGGTACGTAGGCTCTTTCCATTTGCGCCGAACAAACAAACAAACAGTCACAGGAAACTAACAACTTCATCAGTCATTCCCTTCAGCCTCAAGCCCGACAAGGACGTCGGCTGCCATATCTGTAAGTTCTACCAAGATCTGCGCCACAGACCGGACGTCCAGAACATGATGGAAGGAGGAGGAGGAGGGCAGCCGATCCCGATGCAAGGAGGACCTCAAGGGTGGAATCAGCATCCACAGCAGCAGCCGCAGTATGCGCAAGGTGGACAGCCGCAATACAAATGAAGAATGGGACATGGATATTGAGAGAAAGAACGGAGAAGTAATTGGGATAGACATGGCGTTTTGCAAGGGCAGATGATACCACTTTTGTTTTCTGGCTGTATTGGTGCTGGAAGGGCATCTCTTTTTTGGATGATGAGAGGAGAGATTACTTTGGGCAGCGATGTATATATCACGTCCGTTTGTGGTCGTGTTTGAATCGTCACTCACATTACCACATAGCGTGCTCCTGCCTCGGCCAGTATTCTGCTAGGAGTGGATGGGCGTCGTGGACTGGTACGGTACTAGAGGTCACTCATACCTTAGCTGTTACGAGCCGAGGCTTGTCGAAACATCAACTGCATGAACTTTAAAAGCATACATGCGTTCACAATCTCAGTCAGAGCTGGGGTAGTCACTGAAGGAGTACGACAAGAGCGGAGTTCTGGCACTGCTTTGCAGTGTGAAGTCTTCGTATTGATTCGTAAAATGGCTCTTAAGCGCTCTGCATCTATAGCTTGGCCTTGCTCTGTGCTTTCTTGAGAATAGGCTCCATCTTGGTCGCCTTCATGACATCACCCTTCACCTTGAGTTTGCCGCTCATGTACAGCTTCTGCGCATTCGCCTTGCCGACAACGAGCTTCGCAAACTGGTCATCGGCCAAGATGAGGTTGACTGAGGTATAGCACGTTAGCCGAATGTAATGACTTTGGCCAGGAGCGACAAATAGTCGACAACGTACCACCGGGCTTCTTGCCTTCAGGCGCAAGGCCTTTGCCGACTGTGCCAGTCTCCTTCAGATCAATGTGCCAGCTCTCCTGCTCGCCCTGTTCGTTCTTCAGCGTGAAGGCGAAGATCGCGCCGCCTTTCTTGATGGCATCTTTGCGCTCGGCATCGCTGGAGAGGGCGGAGGCGATCACGTCGAAAGCGGCTGATGAAGGCCAGGCATCTTTGTTCATGGTTAGCTTGTGCTGTAAGACACGCGACATCTGAGGTTTGCACCCACCTTCTTTGAGAGACATGTTTGAGTTGTTGGTGGTTAGTAATTGGTGGAGGATATCTGACTTGATGGCAGTGATCTGGTGGACAGGAGTTTATAGGAACAATAAGGAGACTTATGAAGGGGCAGGCCGGACTTAGCAGTGACTTTGATGTACGCGAGTGCAAGACACCAAGCCATTCAAAGGTCAGCGCATGTGATCGAGTCCTTCAAGGGAACCGAGGTTGCCCGCGACACATGACGGAATGCAGCATGTAATAAGCCAGCATGTGAAGAGTCCGGGGCGGGCACGTCTGTGCTTCTTGCGGTGGGTGGCGCTGGCATCTATAAGTCTTAGTACTAAAGTCACTGCATCTCTTGGCCGACGCAAATGATGAGGTTGGCTGCGTATGTTTTCTGTTCTTCACTGGAGAGCCAGCTTGAAGATAAAGCAACGGGCATTGCGATGACGATTCATTCGTCCCTCAGCAACAGGGAACAAGCTGGAAATACGTTACTCGCCGGCATCGGATCTTCAGAGCTCAGACTCGAGATGGAGAACATTTCTCTGGTTACTAATGATGCGCAAATGATGTCCGAGTTATCGCCTACTCCGACGACTACTTAATACATCCAATGCTCATGTTGAAGTAGCTTTGATTTTACATATACATATCACAAAAAAGTACACATCCGAAAACGAACTACCCACTTCTCTCGAGAATCAGACTTTATTTCTACAGCCACAGATCGCCAGCATGAGTACCGGCCACCAACCAACCGCAGCAGCTCGTCTTCGTGAGCTTCTAGCAGACAGCTCTCACACAGTCGTTGCTCCCGGTGTATACGATGGCATCTCTGCTCGACTAGCGCTCGCTCAAGGGTTCGAGTGTCTATACATGGTAAGTAAAGATTTACACCCATGTGGCGAACCACCTCAATGCGAGATCATCTGCAGAGCGAATGGTTCAAGTCAGTATAGTGTCTCAGACATTACATGGGCTCGCAATCTAGCTTCAAAGTCCGTACTGCTCATCCTGCCGCTGGGAGCCAAGCACGGAGTCTGAACCTAGACCGCGAGCTTGGGTTGTACCTTTCGTTCACGTATCAACCAGGCAATAAACACATCCAATGCTAACATATCCACAGACCGGCGCAGGCACCGCCATGTCCCGCCTAGGCATGGCCGACCTAGGCCTCACCACCTTCACCGACATGCACCAAAACGCCGCCATGATCGCCGGCATCAACCCATCCGTCCCCGTTCTGGCCGACGCAGACACTGGTTATGGAGGTCCAATCAACGTCGCCGCCACTGTAAAAGCATACGCTCGCGCGGGAGTGGCGGGCATGCACATCGAAGACCAAGTGCAAGAAAAGCGATGCGGCCACCTGAGCGGCAAGCTCGTAGTCTCACGAGAAGTATTCGCCAACCGCCTCCGGGCGGCGTGCAAAGCGCGAGACCAGAGCGGGAGCGGGATTGTGATCATTGCGAGGACGGATGCTCGAGCTGGTCAGGATCCTGAGGGGAATGGTGGCTATGAGGAAGCAGTCGCTAGGCTGAAGATGGCGGCTGAGATTGGCGTGGATGGCTTGTTCTTCGAAGCATTGCAGTCGAAGGAAGAGGCCGAGAGAGCCATTGCAGACTTGCCGAAAATCCCGGTGCTTTTGAACGAGGTTCCTGGTGGTCGGACTCCCATTGTTACAAATGAGGAGGCGAATAAGATGGGCTTCCGGATTGCGATCTGGCCGACTATGGGATTGGAAGCTGTGGTGCCGGCATTGGAAAAAGCGTACAGTGCGCTCAAGAAGCAAGGGAAGAGCCCTGAGGATCCGCCTCTGGGTCCTGGAAAGCTCTTTGAGGTGTGTGGCTTGAAAGAGCTTATGGAATTTGACGAGAGTGTTGGTGGAAAAGCGTATCAATAGAATCTGATGGAAATATCTTCAAAAATCAATGACATCCGTACCGGAACATCATCGCCATGACAAGATCCTGTCACATGCAACTGTGGCTGTCTGTTAATCGCTCATCGGACATAAGTATCTGTTTCGCAACACAATGCAACAGTGGACAAGGACCAACAACAATGCAAGATCAAGTTCAACTATACATACGCTTCGCTAAAATGCCTGCCAAATTCTTGGTCAAATCAATGCCCTACCCCACCAGCAACCCAATCGTTGAACTCAGGCTGACCAGGCTGCGGGAACAGACCACGGTCTGCTTGTTGTTGGTTAACAGGCGGTTGCTGCTGCTCGCCGCCCTGCTGCGCTGCTTGTCGCCTCGCTTCGGCTGCTCGCTGCACTTGCTGTCTGTGCCAGATGAGCCAACCGAGCGCCGCAAGCAGACCTCCTATCAACAGTGTCACGAAGACATCATCGTCGATGTCGTCATCATAATATCCATCGTCGCCTCCAGGCATAGGGTCGTACTGCGAGTCCCAGTCATCTGCTTCATACTGCGCGTTCATCTCTGCATCGGCCTTAAGGAAGTCGTTCAACCACTCGGACAGAGACAATTTCTTGGCCTTAGTAGGTCCATCATCGATGCCTTTGATACCGCCCCTGGTCACCGTGTTCCACCAGCCGCGCCAGCGAAGTTTCCACAGGGAAAGCATGACAGGGAGGTAGGCTTCTTGTTGGTTGATTTCCAGGGCTTGATCGTAGAAGCGCTTGGCTAGGTGGAAGTCCTGATCAATGCCGATGCCGTTCTCGTGCATCCAGCCAAGGTTCCATAGCGCTTGGGCAGACTGCAGGCTCTCGCCAGCTGCCTGGTAACATGCAGCCGCGTTCTCTGGAGAGGCTACAGACCCAAGTCCAGCAAGGTAGTAGTCGCCGGCTTTGACAAGGGAGTCAATATTGTGCTGCTTTGCACTTCTGGTCCAGTGAACCAAGGCCAAGGCCGAGTCACCGACTGCAGCTTGGGTGTTCTGTTTCAAGGTGATGAGCCAGTCTATCGGGCTCCAACGTGGGCGGGAGTGGTCGAGGAGCCAGGCGACGTTTGACTGCGCATTTTCTGACCCTTGCTCCGCCGCCATGAGGTAGTGGATAAGCGCTTTCTGATTGTCACCTTCTTCATAAGCCTCGTTAGCCACGCCAATCGAGCCCCAGATAGCTTCGGCCTTCTCGGCCACAATCTTGTACTGTACCGCGGCAGTGCCGCAGCTTCGCTCGCGCCCAATGCCTTGGTGATTCATCTCAGCGAGGTAATAGAATGCTTCAATGTGGCCGTTGCGAGCCGCGAAGTCAAAGTAGCGGGTTGCCGTTGCAATATCGCCTTGGTCCAAGAATAGGATGCCGAGGTTGGTCTGCGCGACCGCTAGATCCTGATCTGCTGCTGCGCCAAAATATTCGCTGGCCTTCTTGACGTTGCGCTCGACACCCAGGCCGTCACGGTACATCAAGCCCAAAGAATATTGGCAAAGCGCATCTCCGTTTGCCAGACCTCGAGTGAACCAGATCTTAGCCTTGCTATAGCTCTGCTCCATTCCTTCACCACGAAGGAACATACGACCGAGGTATCCAGCGGATTTGGATGCGAGCTTTTCCATGCCTGGTGTAGCATCCTTTGCAACATTGCCATTGTGGTCCCAATACTGCCTTGCGACTTCCATGAAATACTTCTTCGCGAGCTTGAAGTCCCTCTTCATGCCCCTGCCGCCATCGTAATACACTCTAGCCAGCCCGAAGCTAGCAGTGAATTCTCCTTTTGAGGCTTGGAAGAGCAGGTATTCAATAACATCCTCCGGGTCTGCGTATGCATCGCTTGTAGGTCCACCCTGTTTCGCGTTGATTCCTGAGGAGCTTACACTCGCACCCTCTCCATAGACACCTCCTGTTTCATCTGCCAGCCGGAAGGATTCGCGGACCAGGGCGTGACCACCAGGAGGCCCAGAGCGGTAGTACATGATGGCTTTGTCGGCGACTCGTTGGTACCAATGCACAGCCTCGTCGCAGTTACGCGGCGTAGAGATTCCAGCGTGGTGTCGGTATCCGAGAGTCATCTCAGAATGCGTATCGCCCTGCTCTGCTGCGAATGTATGGTATAACAAGCTCTTTGCCTGGTCGGCCGGTACCTTCGGGTTCAATCCGGTCGCGTACATGAAGCCTAGCATGTATTGAGCTGTGCTGTTGCCGTCGAGTTCCGCGAGCTGTTTGTACCTCTCGAAAGCCTGCTCATAGTTGACTGGATGTGTGTATTTGCCGTAGAAGCTCAACTCCGCCAGCATGAAGATAGCATCGGCATCGTTCTCCCTTGCCGCGTCCTCCAGAAGCCGGACAGCTTTAGACAATGGCTGCGCGAGCTTGGCGGGCTGTGTAGGCGCTGTCGTGGATATCAAGTTGTCCTCCTTGGGTGCGTTCATGAACAGCAGTACGAAAGCCTCCTTGGCGTAGTATGCTGTAGTCCCGAAGACACCTTTAGGCTTCTTTGTGTACTTTGCCAGCTTGGAGACCGACGGCGGCTTGATCTTAGCCAGAATCGCCGCAGCCTCGCTCACGCTCTGATGTGTCTTGTCCTCCTCTTCAACATGCTCACTGCTCTCTTTTGCTCTTGCAGCATCCTCCCAGCGGGTATCTGGGTGTCTCTGTCCATCTTGCAACGGCTGTTGTGAGTTGACATGGTGGGCTTGGTCACGAGCGACGGCATGGGCGACAAATATACAGAATGCGACTGCAACGGTATCAATGTTAGCAACGAGCTTGTATGTTGACGGTGGACAACGCCAGCTTACGTAGCAGGAGAGGCGCGATGCGCCAGCCGGACTGCTTCATTGTGGAAGGCGCTATTGTTTTACTCGTATTGGTGATGCAGTGAGGGACATTATTCTCTGGCGACTCCTCGGAATAGATTCGTTTAGAAGACGTGCGGCGACATTGTTGTTGAGTGAACAATGCCACATGTTTGCTCGATCGTCATTGACACCTTGCACTTCACAAAGCCCGGAGCCCGCGTCAGCCGGCGTGAAGTGGCACCTCGCTATCTCACTCTCTATTTGCTGCACATATATCACAATCCAAATTAGGCATCAACAATCGCGACCATGGATCGGTTACCAGACGAGGTGATACTATCAATTTTATCCTGTATGCATTCTTATGTGAAAAATTCCACAGCATCTGCTGATCTCCAACAGTCTTAGACATCATCGATGTCACACGGTGTCAGCTTGTATCGTCTCGGTTCCTAAATCTTGCTAGGGATTTTGAACTATGGAAGACACTATGTTTCGAGGATTCTCGAGCTGAGGCTGCGCGAAGACGACAACGTTTACGCGATGCTCAAGACTCTCATCTCAACGAGCTCGTCAATGCAATATCCAGTCTTCCCGGCGTCAGTTCCACTTCTGGAGTGTCTGACGATACTACGGAATCTAGGACTTCAGATCGAATACAGAGGAACCGAGCGCTGGCTAATTGGGAACCTGGCTACCCCGGCGAGGATATAGACTACTACGAGGAATACATCCACAGGCATGCCGACGTCAATGTCGATTGGATCAATCTACCGAATACGGGCGGTGGCGACAAGCGGGAAGTTCGAGAAGCGACTGGCATGGCGATTCTCTCCAATAACGGTTCTCAAAATATCGTGTCTCCTCTCGACGATGGCACCATCTGCGTATGGGACGTGGCCCCTCGAACAACGACTCTGGATGGAGGCAGAGCCAAATTACTGGGCCAGAGCAATGCCGGCTTGCTCACAGGAAGCGCTTCATCAGGCCGAAGTCATACACTTATGACCGAGATTGGGGCAGTCGAGTGTGTTTCGATCGATAGCAGTGCTTCGAAAGGCTATTTCGCTGTACAGAATGTGCTTCAGGAAGTCGACTTACAAACTTTGCAAGTATCTTCGACGAAGAAGTACCCGTCCCCCATCACGGCATTGTCATGTTGTCAGCCAGGTATGCCTCTATCGGTCGGCACCAGCTGGACAGTACATCTACACGACTCTCGGGACCTGAGTACACCGTCTGGAACCGACGACACCGCCCAGCTCATTGGTGGTTCGGTCAATGCCCATGCTGCTTTATCACAGCCCGGCCCACTTTCGATTCTCAACCAGCATGATACGTCCTCTATATGGGTCGCAGGCCGCTTCACGAGTCTCCTAAACTACGACATCCGTCGATTCCCTCGGCTGCTCGGCACAATCCATTCTGGTGCTCGCATTGCTTCTTTGACTTCTCTGCCCTACCCGTTCATACCTCGTTCGTTGGACCTAGTTCGAAACCCTGATGCATCCTTGACAGCTCTCCAGACCGCACGAAGTAAGCCCGGAACGACACTGCTGGCAGCAGCAGAGTACAAGGGCAAAGGCTCACTGGAGCTCCACGATCCATCCGGAAAGGATAGCTACCAGAATCGACAAACCGCTTCGGCATCCAAGCTCTTATCCGTTGCACCTCACGGTGGGCGGATTGTGTTCTCTGACGGCGATGGCAACTTGCGATGGATGGAAAGAGATGGCTCCACACTCGTGCGCCAATACAACATCAACTCCGAGACCAGCGCCGATGCCACGACTAGTGGGATTTTCTCATCCTCGGCTTCTGGGATGCCTGGTCAAGGCGACATTGTGCAGAAGGTCTTACCACTTCGAGCATGTAAGAGTGATGTCGGCTCTGAACGACCCGATGTACCCAGCGAAGCGTTGATGTTGTGGTCCGGTGATGGTCGCATTGGTTGTCTTAGCTTTGGTACCCATAACCCGATCAAGCCGGATGATAGCTGGCATGATGCTGTGGAAGAGAAGAGTCTTAGTGCCGAAGAGCGCGCCAGAGAAGACGCCGAGAGGCAGTATGATCTGAGGATGAGAAGGGCTCTCGAGCGGAATGCGGATGAGGTCAGATTTGTGAGAGGGTTGGGCATGGCGTCTTTCTAGCATCGATGAAGGACCACGGGCAAATGGCCGACAGAGTGAGAACGTTGCTAATATATTTGTCTCGTGCACCAAGACCTTGAATAGACATCGTATTAATCCAACCCTCCATGTTCCAAACACAGCGCAACTGGAACTGGAAACATGGGCTATGGCGACACTAGCGTCTTGTGGACCGCTTCGAACGATAGAAAGCTAACACCGATACCTTACCAGCCAATATACACAAGATATGCTCGCCGAAACAGTGAGTAAGGTCAAATACAATACACCAGGTCAAATATGGAGAGCCTTTTATAACCCCAAACCCTAAGTTCCAAATTTGTGAGTTCAACTCTTAGGGTTTCTTTAGTGGCGATAACATTAAGGTGCGGCTCTGCGCCCCCGCAACCTGTCATGAACAACAATTATGCCATCAACACGTGCGCAGACCTCACTTCATCCTGACCCGGTAGTGATTATGTCAACGCGATCTCGGAGATTTTGTGGAAGTAGCTGGAGCATACTTGCTATCTCCTCGGCAACACGGCGGCCAGCTCTCGTTGATGGAATTCCTTTCTCAGCGAGACCGCGTTTGCCCATGACACAACCGTGACGTTCGCTCTCAATGACATCTCGCGATCTGGGATGCTGGCCACCACGGATGCTCAATGGCTGCGCTATGATTGGTCTATTTGCTCTTAACCGGAGTGTTTGCATCACCTTCGAACGAACGCCCCGCAGAGTATTCGATCGTCCGCCTGCCACGCGCAAGAAACCCATGTCAGAATCGCGTCTGCTAGGATCCATCTGGACCTAGCTGGGGTGGAGGAAGTCATCGGCTTGCGTGCCATTGGAGCGAGAGAGCTGTCGGCACTTCCTGGCGGAACATTCCACCATGATATCTCAGCGACTGTCGGTGGCGAGCCGACCAAGCTCGGACGCCGTGGAATGGGAGGTTGTATATATACCATAGAGGTGGGGGCCTTCTTGCATCTTTTCTTCAGCTCTACCCCTACTACACTCAACAACAATGTCTCTCTCAAATGGATTAGAGAAGCTTGGCCTCAATGGCGCCGCTGGCGACAAGAAGGCCGCCGACCTCCAGAAGGACACGGTCGACTACCATGCGAAAGGCAACGTTATCACGACCGACTTTGGCGTGAAGCAGGCCAACACCGACGATTGGCTCAAGGTTGCCACCGAAGACCACACTGGTCCTCAACTGCTGGAGGACCACATGGGCCGCGAGAAGATCCATCGCTTCGACCATGAGCGCATTCCCGAGCGTGTCGTTCACGCTCGTGGTGCTGGCGCCTTCGGTACCTTCAAGATGCACAAGAGTTTGGAAAAGTACACATGCGCGAAGGTCCTTACCGACACTAGCCGCTCTACACCTTTGTTCCAGCGTTTCTCTACCGTGCTGGGTAGCAGTGGCAGTGCCGACACTGTTCGCGACACTCGTGGCTTTGCTTTGAAGCTGTACACCGATGAGGGTAACTGGGACATCGTTGGAAACAACATTCCCGTCTTCTTCATTCAAGATGCAATCAAGTTCCCTGATGTGATCCATGCCGGCAAGCCTGAGCCTCACAATGCCGTGCCCCAAGCACAAACTGGTATGTTTGCTCGAAGCCCTCTTAGTTCGTAACCAACGCTAACTCTACCTTACAGCACACAACAACTTCTGGGACTTCCAGTACCTCCACTCTGAGGCCACCCACATGTTCATGTGGACCAACTCCGACCGCGGTATCCCCAGATCCTACCGCATGATGCAAGGATTCGGTGTCAACACATACACACTTTACAACGACAAGAAGGAAAAGCATCTCGTCAAGTTCCACTTCAAGCCGCGCCTTGGTGTACACAGTTTCGTCTGGGACGAGGCTCTCAAGCTCGCTGGTCAGGACCCAGACTTCCACAGGAAGGATTTGTACGAGGCCATCGACAACGGCGCCTTCCCCAAGTGGGACTTCGGTGTTCAGGTGATTCCCGAGGCCGACCAGGACAAGTTCGAGTTTGACCCTCTTGATGCCACCAAGATCTGGCCTGAGGAGCTGATCCCTATTGAGTACGTCGGCGAGTACGAGCTCAACCGCAACGTTGACGAATACTTCACCGAGACCGAGCAGGTCGCATTCTGCACTGGCCACATCGTTCCTGGTATCGGCTTCTCTGACGACCCTCTGCTTCAAGGCCGCAACTTCTCATACTCAGACACTCAACTGAGCCGTCTCGGTACCAACTGGCAAGAACTTCCTATCAATAAGCCTGTCTGTCCGGTGATGAACCAGAACCGTGACGGTGCCATGCGCCACAGGATCACCAAGGGCTCAGTGAACTACTGGCCTAACCGCTTCGAGGCCACCCCACCTGCGAAGGTTGAGGACGGTGCATACGAGGATATCCCTACTAAGATCGAGGGCATGAAGACTCGTCTGCGATCCAAGAAGTTCAGAGAACACCACAACCAGGCGCAGCTCTTCTACAACTCGCTTGCCCCGCACGAGAAGGCTCATTTGACTGCCTCCCTGGCATTCGAGCTTGACCACTGCGACGACCCATGGGTCTACAACAAGATGACCGAGCGTCTGTGCGAGATTGACCTCGAGCTTGCCCAGAGCGTTGCCGAGCTCGTAGGCGCTGACGAGATCCCTCAGAAGGAGCTCCGTCCCAACCACGGCAAGAAGTCAAAGGGTCTCAGCCAGGCCGACTTCATGCCCGAGACGCCGACTATCGAGACTCGTCGCGTTGCCATCATCATTGCTGATGGTTACGACGCTGTGGTTTACAACGCCATGGTTGGTGCCCTCAAGGGCGCCGGCGCACTCCCTTACACTATCGGACCACGCCGTACCGCCATCTATGCCGCTGGCGAGGACAAGAGCAGTGGTGCCAAGGGTGTCAAGCCCGATCACCACCTCGAGGGCATGCGCAGCACCATGTTCGACTCGGTCTTCATTCCTGGCGGCGAGAAGTCGATTGAGACACTCTCGAAGAACGGCCGTGCACTGCACTGGGTCCGCGAGGCCTATGGCCACCTCAAGGCCATTGGTGCCACTGGTGAGGCCGTCAAGCTTGTCAAGATGGCCTGCGAACTTCCTGGCATGGAGTTCTCTACCTCATCTGAAGTCACGAACAGTTACGGTGTCGTCACTGTTGGCAACGTCCAACCGGAGAGCTTCAAGGAGACGCTCCAGATGGCCAAGGGTGCCAAGGACTTCCTTGACAACTACACCTACGAGATCTCGCAGCACAAGAACTGGCAGCGTGAGCTTGATGGCTTGTCTGTGATGGTTGCTTACTAAAGACCTCAAGGACGTTTAGGTCTGTTCTCATGGCCTTGTAGATAGATTCGATTGATACCAAGTACGACCGTTACGACTTCATATACTTAGAATAACATTTCCACATGATCGTTGTCTTCTCTCATCATATCCTTTTCATTCTTACAATTCCATGTCCCTCTGTTGTCTTTCTTTCTCCAGTGATGCAAATCTTTCCCTGCTCATGCCAATTCTCAACCAGGTCGACCGAACCCACTCATCTCCTCAAGTAAGCTCGCTTCAATCCTTCTTCGCCGTGCTCAGCCACAAGTACGAGTTCGCAGATTCCGCGGAAGCATTGCTGTCAGATCTATCTCTGCCGAATGGCACAACGATGTCGCCTGCTGAAACAGTGTTGTTCGTGTCCGAAGGCTGTGTCTTCGATACGGTAGGCGATGCGGGAGGTGAAGCTGATGGCGCAGAGCGAGTGGGCGACAGAGGAAGGAACGTGGATTTTTGCTGGCTAGCTGAAGCCATGATCGAATGTTTTGCGAATAAGGTTGGCAGAGGTGGGTATATTTGAGGCAGGTGGGATTGTTGGATTTTGATCCTGGGAGATTTAGCTACTGGTGATCCTGGATGTCTATCAATAATTGTGTGTCGAGGACGGATTAGCCATTCTTGCTTGGGGACGATGCCCTCAGCTGTTTTAAGTATTCATGAGATGAGCTCTGTCCCTCGGCTCAGTGTGTTGTTCCTTTGAGAACATGATCACGCAGACGTCTCGTAGCGTTTCAAGCGTAAGTTGTCGCCCAATCGAGCTCTGGAGTCCTGCGTAAGAGGTACTGTTGACGATAACCAACCGGACGGATGTCCGGATGGAATCGTCGTTGTCCAATGAGAGGAGCACATACAGAGCTGTATAGCATACCCCACCTCTTTGACCTTCAGAGCTCCTGACGATGTCTTATCGTGCCTGCGTGTTTCTTAGACGGACTTGACATGGCTCTGTTTGCACACGAAGAAAATGCTTCTAAGAGGCCTTCTCGTATTCCTTCGTAAGCATCTCTCAAGGACTGTTCAAACTCAGTTACACATGTGGAGCCGACACTCTTCTTCAGACCAACGGCAGTTAGCCGGTGATTCTCGCAGTTACTCCTAAAGGCATAGTTCACGAGGCGATTATATAGTGTCTGCTAATTTACCATGTTGTCGGGAATAAAGTGCGCCGGGGTTTTGGCCGAGGAGCAGGAAGCGTCTCTACGGAGCAGTAGTTTCGGCCTATGTCCGTACTCGTGGCCCTAGCCTTCTGGCCGAAGGCAGGCCATCACGGTCAGTAGTGTCGTGATTCGACTCTCGACGGTCAGTAGTGTCGTGATTCGACTCTCGTGACTGAAGGAATCGGCAATGTCGAAGCTTCTAGGAAGCCAAGAATGTCCGTCACGGGGGATATTCAACGTCTCAGCGTTGCACATTGCTCGATACCACGCTCCCTTCCGCGGGAGATATCGGATCGAGAGTTCTTGATATGTCGATGGTAGACGACTTGATAAGCACGGTGTCACGAGTACCCTGGCTGCCACGGCCCGATTGTATAGACTCTAACACGACAGCTGCACACCGACAGCCGTTGTGAGTAGTGGAGGACATCGCGTAGACTTGCCTGTAGGCTTCTGGGGTGCTGTCGTGTGGAAGTTAGACAGTGAAGGTAAACTCCGGATAGTTGGCCAGTTGGAACGAAGAGGAGCGGACCCGGGACTAGCGGAACCACGTCAACCTGTTTTCGTAGATCATCTGCCTGTCTCTATGATATGCGTACGATTCATGTGCCGTAATCGATGCCACACGAAGAACTGTCGTGCTACGATGAACTGTTGCGGTGAAGGAGAGTTATCCATGCAAACAGGTTGGCATCCTACGTGCGTCTGGAGAAGCGCGTTGCCGACATGCATTCGAGGCTCGCAGCGGAGCATGGATACCTTGCTCGCGGAGCACGGCGGTGCGTGATGACAGCTTGGCTCCCACATGGGCGCAAGGATGGTGAGAGAAAGGATTTCCTTCCAGGGAGCATGCCCCACCTCCGCCTCGTCAATGTTTGTGTAGTAGGAATTTAGCTTACCACTCTTTAACTGCCGAACAGGCGAGCAAGCATTGAAGAACTCACTGCCAGAGAACGGTGAATTGTGGTTACTACAAGGCGATCCTCTGACGCTCGCGATCGATGGTACCTCAAGAGAGGCGCGCGGACGCGTGCAAGTCGTCGAGGTTTCACATCTCCATCGAAGCACAGACGGTGCAATCAACCCTCGCTCGAATCAGGGCCTTTGCACCTCCTGCACATCACAAGGCTGCTGAAGCCTCTAAATGCAGCACGCAACCTCACATATCGGCCGCTAATGCCGACGTCCTCTCACCAGTAGTCGTCCGCAGAGCAAACACCAGCCGCAACGGAAGCTTCCCCCCGGCTCTCAGGCATGTGGTCTTGCTCCACTAGCCTATGCTCACGGTGCATCTACACGTTATCGAGCTCGCTTAACTGCCTTGCCGGCCGGCACGTCTGGCACAAACGCTCCCTTGCCTTTGTCGACAGCGTCTGTACCCATCCGTGTCCACTTCTTACAGAAGAATGTAAGGATCCAAGCCGCCTGTCCAAGCCGCCTGCATGACACAGCAGAGGTCATATTGACTAGCCCAGTTGTACAGCAGCAGTATACCTGGCTTCAGAAGACCAGTGGGAATTGCATATAAACCCGCCGTCCTTCCTGTTGCTCTCGTATCTTCTTACTACAACAAAGCACACGACGACATCAACCAACGCCAACCCAAATACCAGCAAACTGGCCAAACTCCACCAAAGCCCACAATCTCGTATCTATCTGAAAGATAGACAACCATCTTGCATCACAATGGTTCGATCAAGAACGTCCATCCCGAGTAACATCCGACTGACGCTCTCAAAGGCCAACGGCATTGCTCCCGAACCCGTGCTCCACTGCACCAAGGTCTTCCACAAGTACATTTGTGGACATACCAAGATCGAGATCGCCGCATGTGCCGTCTCCAAAAGGACTGAGTGCGGCGTCATGAACCCGCGACACGTCAGTCACAACAGCATCTGTCTCCCTTGCGGTGGCTGCTAGGCTGGTACGAACTATGCTCTCAATCGAACCAACGAGATTTACTGACCTTGTGGACCAGAGCGAACATCGACATTTTGACTTACTTGCCCGGTAGTCGCCATCGCTTGGAAGTCACCATCATTCGTTGCTTTTCATTTCGGCTTGTCAAGCATGGCGTTGAGGCGGACCAGGGAAAAAGAAGGATAACCTCGATTGTCTCACGACATTGGACGACGGCGCAGGAGTTTTTCGAGAGATTGGGAAGAGGGGTAATGTGTGTTGTCAGGCCTTGCGTGGCTCTCGTTGGCCAGAAGCGTAAGGGGTTTTTCTTTTGCCACACAATTCAGTGCATCGTTAGCTCAATAAATCAATAACGATATTGCCTATGACCTTGCTTGTTGATCCACATCCCTGAAGTACACCTGTCCGTCTAGCGTCGATGTGAGATTCTTCCTCCAGTGGACGGAGGATTTGCTGGATGTGAAGCTGTGTGTGACACAAGCGAGGCGGTAAGTTACCGAGACAGTGCGTGTGGTGGCGTTTTTGACAGCGGTTACGTGCAGCTTGCAGGGCTCAGGTCACAACTGCATGCAGATGGGTCGCCAATAATACATTGCATTGTTCAT
>Ga0265797_10001149_pt1 | contig 47308 bp, 42 predicted proteins | sample P2T30metagenome_FD_192433 | JGI IMG/M metagenome (GOLD analysis project Ga0265797, IMG submission 192433) | Plant litter microbial communities from East Loma Ridge, Irvine, California - P2 T30 | ecosystem: Environmental > Terrestrial > Plant litter > Unclassified | place: USA: California...
TAATCAGATTAGAGTGGCTCCGCTAGATCTATATACTAAAAACTACACTAGATCCAGGCAGGTATCGGATGCTGATACTAGATAGGCATGGCTTACATGTTAATATTGAGTTCATGTAGGAGTGTAGGCAGCACCAGATCTATCTACTCTATCTACCCGCCTACACCTCTCACCTCCTCTAGCCTCTAGATCTAGCTCCTTTCTTAGTTATTAAATCTAAATATCGCTATTAGATCTAGAAGCTCAGTTTAATCGATAACGCCGCACTAGTTAAGAAAGAGCGCTTTATTAGCTTATATTACCAAGCTCGGGTTAATGGGCTATTAGATTAGGTTATACAGGCTAGATAGAGAGCTACCGGGCTAGCGCCATACAATCTAGATATAGTGCTATTATCGTCACAGATCTCAGCGCGCCTAATTACTCCACCACAAGTTATCTAGCCCATACATATATCCGATCCGATCTATCGCACGCCCCAGCGATCTTAGGACGTATATCAGGCTCAACAACAGCTCTAACAATTAGAATTACTATTAAGAAACACCTAAACAGTACTCGCTAAGGCAGCTAAGGCTATATTACAAGCTTAATCTTACGCAGCTTAACTCTAAGCGTTAAAACAGCTACTACACTAGAAAATAGATAGTATTGTTAGTACCTAAGTACGTAAACGCACCAGGATTAATCTAAATCACCGCTTTAGTGAGGTAGATACAATTAAGCGTGCGATAGATCTCGCTGCAGTTAAGATAGTTACACGCTCTACTAGTTAAGCTAATTAGATAGCTAGCTGTACAGCAGAGGCGATCGCATTAATAGTACACCTAAATCTATGAGTTTTGATATATATATATATAGCGTTGGTGTTGAGATATCACGCGTTGAATCGGGCGTACGCGTTTTAGTGGGGTGGGCTAAAACTACACCCGGGCCAAAACTAGGTGCCCGAGCTTATGTCTGCTGTACCCAACGTACCTGAAAAGCGTTGAGTGGGAAAGAACATGATTGGCAAGTATCTCGATTGCCCCTGGGTTGAAGGCGGCCGCGACATGGAAAGGTCGCCAGTAATCGAATCTTTGGCTCCAATGTGTCTCTTGCAAAAGGCATTGATTGAGGAGCCGGCCAAGTATAGTGTTAAATACTGGCTTCTGAATGGCTATCTCGAGAGCCGACGCTTTGAAACCCAAGTAGTTGATCTGCGTGCATGGAGCACCGTTTGTAGGAGCTTTGTGATCAAGGAGCAACTTGGCAATATCTAATTGCTCGTGGATTATGGCGACAATAAGAGGAGTGCATGTAACACACTCTTCCAATAGATTCGGAAAGCACGGCGCAGCTTTGACGATTGAATTGCAAGCGTCGATATCTCCGTTCACGATCGCCCTATATAGGTTCTCTGATGAATTTAACTGGTGCGTACGCCGGATACTTTGCATTACAACGGGGGAGATCGCAACTCCGAGGTCGGGAAGAAGCTCAAGCAAATCTGCACAAATTGTCGGATGTACCTGCATTTCAGGCGTGACTCCTGCTAGATCTGCGAAAAATTCCGCTCCATATTCGATTAGCGCGATCGCATTCTCAAGGTGGCCCAGCCTGAAAGCAACATGTAATGCGGAGATGTTGCTTGTGCCACACGTCGCATTAACATCCGCACCCTTCTCCAAAAGCCATCTAGTCGTTTGAGACGAGCTCATACATACAGCGAAATGAAGCGGAGTGACTCCGTCTTGGGCTTTCATGTCGATTTTTCCAAGGATGTCATGGTCACGCAGAAACCGGAGCGTGTCCGAGCTATCGTTGTAGGCTGCAAGATGTATCGGAGAACAGCGAAGATAACCTTTTTGCGAAAGAGGACCTAGGGGAGTACATTGTGAGTTCGTAAGCGGTACAAAAAACGCTGCGGGCCGTTTCCATTCCTCGTCTTGCTTGATCATCTGTCGCAGATATTCTAACACGATCAGCTTTCCACTCGCGATGGCACTATGTATTACAGTCCACCCTTGTTTATCTTTGAGTAGTAGATTCGCCGAGTAAGCCACTAGTGACTTCACACATTCAAGTTGACCTTCTATAGCTGCTATCATGGCTGCTGTCCAATGATGAATCGATCTAGCGTTAGGATCGACGCCTTTCTTTAATAATGCCCTCAACCTCGAAACGTGTGCATTGGTCCCTAGTCGTTTCCCACGAGCAGTCCATTTATTCGCATACGCAAGCTTCTCCGGGCTACAAAGTATGAAATGCCTCATCGAGCCGTCTGCATCGAGCTTCGGGATTCGAGAAGGGTCCGCATGAGCGAGAATCAGGTCGAAAGATTTCTCTCCAACAGGACGCTCGATGGCGATATCGATAGCTGAGTCTCCACCATAGTCTTCACATGAAGTGTGGACATTGACTCCCAGCCGGAGTAGTTGCTCAAGGATGTCGTTCTCTGATTCAAGCATAGACCAAATCAGTAACCGTACTGCTTGTTGATGATCATCAGGCAGACTAGCTGGTGTGATAGTTTCGAGGGCTCGCTGTAAGATAGTCTTAACAAAGAGCACTGCATTCTGTTGGTCCCACGTTCTGATCTCCGAGATAGCGTCTAGGCAAACCTTTATCAGGAGAGCAATTCCGGATTCAGTAGTAGCCGCTTCGTAAGCTTCCAATGCACCTCGTTGAATCAAAATGTCAGACAAGCCTATAAGGGAATCAAGCTCAGAACGCAAATCGAGGCGAGCAACAACATGTGCGATCGTTTTGGTACAGAAATAGAACCAAGCGGAGTTCTTCTCATTGTCCTGCGTGACAATGCAGTAAGGAGTAGCAAGGATCTCGACGATGGACATATCGAATTTTGTGCAGTCGAGTTTAGAGAACCCCAATGCTTCGAGTCTTTGTGAGTGCAGGTCAAGCTCTAGCAAGTCGACGAGGGGGGATCTCCCATAGCTGTCAAGATAATTTGGATCTAAACCAAGATCCAACAGCGTCCTCAGCATGCTAGGGGACGTTTCCCGAGTGATGAAGTACAAAGGATTTTGATCGTGATCAGATGCCGTGTGCAAAGTAGCACCTATTTCCACGAGGTCTTGTAAGACGTCTTCGAGGCCAGTCGCTACAACGGAATGAATAACACTCGCGTCTATCATGAGGATGTTTTCCAACGAGAACGACCTCAAGATTCGAGATGCGACATGACTCTTTCGATGCAGGATTGCTTCCAAAAGTGGGGTTCTCCCCAGTTTGTTCTGCATGTTGAAGGAAGGATGATCCGGTCCGAGACGCTCGATGAGAATATCAAAGACATCCAGACGACCTCTCTCAGCTACGATGTGCCAGACGCTTCCTCCATCACAATATACGATCTCTGGAGCGTTGCTTTGGACCATTCGATGTAGCAGCGCCACCTCTCTCACGTCAGAACTGATAGCATGATGCAAGACCGTCTGCCCATGCTTGTCCAGTTGAGCAGCATCAAATCCTCTGTCTAACAGAAGCTCTATACATTCTGGAGAATCATATTCTGCCGCTCTGTGAAGTAGTGTTGCCGATCGACATGGTGTTTTCATGTTTACCGAAAATCGTTCGTCCAATGTGAGGCGCAGTAGATCGGACACTGGGCCATACTTGGCAGTATATTCAATAGTCTTAGCATATTCGATGTTGCTCATCATTCTCGTCGTGCCCATCGTTGTATCAATAGGCAAGCTAGCCTTTAGGTTGATGTTCCCTTTTCGAGCAAGGTCAAGCAGCCGCATTCTGAGGTCTAAAGGAATATTCAGATTCTCAACACCATCAATACCAATGAGAAATCGCTCCATTGCCTCGTGGCTACCGCGATTTTCGATTCGGTCGATGGCCTCAACTGGGACAGGCATCCCGTAGCGAAGCATGTCGATAAGAATTCCTGTTGGACCTGAAGATACGGCGTCAAGCAGAGCCTCTGTATCTACTCCCTTCGCGTTCCAGGTAGCTCCGGCTTCGAGCAATGTGCATATAGTGCGTCGAGTGTCGGAGCGGTTCAGGTGATTCCAGGTTCGATTCAGGAGAAACTTAGAAGATGAGCCTATCATCACCAATTCCAGTGGAGTGCCGAGAGCGGACGCTTGATTCACAATGCATCCTTTGTCAAGTAGCCACCGACATACTGTTCCGAGATGTAGCATAGCTGCAGCATGGAGGCTACCAAATTCGTGAGAGCAAACTTTGTCGAACCTCTTATCTTCCGCAAGTTCAATTCCCATCACCCGAATGTGATGTAGAATGAAGCGAGTAAGATTGTAGGACTTTGGTGGGCGGAACAATTTTTGAAGGTGCTCCTGCAGATTCTCTTCATGCGCAATTCCCTTGATGTAAGAGTTTAGATAACGTGACACGTGTTCATAGAATGGATGGCCTTCAAGACCAGTCTCGCAATCTGAAGGAAGACGATCGAAAGATGGTAGGCATAGGTAGTTAAGACAGGTCCTAGCCAATGTGAGCGTGTCCGTCGAACTCAGGCGAAATTCTTTCAATTCCATATCTTCGGGGTTGATTGTTTCCAAGAATTGTTGAACTGTGAAATGAGCCAACTCGAGACGACCATAAGAGAGACTTTTGGGAGAGCTGTTAGTCCTGCGAACTAAGCTCCCACAATATCGGAGTAGATCTTCTAGATCAGGGCATGCCTCAGGATCCAGTTTCTCGTCATTCTCGCCTATGGAAACGATTTCACATAATTGCTCAATGGAAAGTCCAGGGTAAGAAGCATATGCAATCCATTGTAAAGTCCTTCGTAACAGTGGTCGAGTGGATTTCTCGACACGCGTGAGTACCCTTGCGTATGTTTCGGGCAAATCGGAGGGTAAACATGTCAGGGCTTTACGACGACGTGCATCTGTCGGGAGGTCGCAGAGGTCGTCTAATTGGCAAGACACCCAACGGAACCTGTAGTGATAAGCAAACGTTTGAGAAAGCGTATCGAACAATACTCACATGCCCTTCGCTCGTGTTACGAGTTGATGAATAATCTCGTCTTTGAGGTCATTACTCTTCAGCCGAAGTTTCTTCTTTCCGAGTGTGTCTTCTATCTCGGTACGGACGTAGTGTTCTACGTCTTCTGTGTGCGCTTCGATTTCGATATGGTCGCACATGGGCGCTTGAAGCTCTGTGCGGATATCAAGCTCGTCTCTGCTCAGTAAACACATCGAGATGGCGGCATGATCATTTCCCAGGGATCTGAGTTGACGCGCGACCTCACCAGCGTTCTCATTGCACTCATCAATCCCATCCACTATTAGCCGCACATCTTCGAAAAGTTTCGACATGTTCCGTAGCAGTTCAATGAGTTCTTGAACTTCCGGACTTCGTCGTAGCTGATGCTGTGGCCGTAATTCAACATCGTAATCCTTCAGTAGCTGGAAACAGCTTTCATGTTGCCGTGCGAGTTGCGATGTAAGGCTACTAAGTATTTGAACCATATCTTGACTTCTGGAATTCTTATAATCGCAGTAAAAGAACGCTACTGCTCTATCATCTGCAGCCTGCTTCAAACATTGCTGAATGATAAGACTCGAGAGGATCGTTTTGCCAGCACCAGGGATGCCGCTCAACCACAGGTGTAAGTTTGATCCTTGCATCCATTTAGTGAATTCGTCGGTTCTAGTAAGCCAAAACCCGGTGGTAGCGTGTCTAATCCGCGTGTTGGTACGGAACGAGTCTTCAGGATTGACGGACAAGAAGTTGTCCAGGATCTTCCGGCGTTCCGCATTGACAACGATCTTTGTGTCGATGTTCTGTTTGTCTCGCAGTCTTGTCTCAAGGCCAACGACATTCGAGAGCAGCTGATCTTGTTTCGAAAGACACTGAAGCAAAGCTGCCATAGTATCCGCAGATAGAGCAAAATTAAGGTAATTTCGATGACTGCGAATGTCCTCGAGGAATTTCTTCGCATTCACGGATTTGAATGGCCAGCTGAGCTTATGGACCGTGGCACGTATCTTGCCTTTGTCGAAGATAGCAGCTTTGTTCATTTTCTCGTCCAACTGGTACAGAGTCGCGAGACAGGAATTGATATGATCTGGACGGATCGAGATGTCCTGCAGGCTGCTTGTTTCTAAATCCTGAGCAATCAGATGGAGGTTGTGGAGTACGCCATTGAGTGCAGCGACTTCGTTCTTGAGGTCTTGCACCTCTTTCTCGGCATTTTTAACATCCTTGACGTAATGGTAGAGCTTGCGAAAGATCGTGTCGCTTAATGAAATGAGACCCGCGATCGAGCCTGCCACTGATAGAGGGTCCATTATTCGGAGGAAGGAGTGCGATCATTCGGAACGAAGCTGACAACAGCCAGTACGGGGATCAGATCGACTTAAGAGAACCAGAGTCCGCTCCGAAAAACACAAGGCTATGGCTCAGCCTCGCGTCGTGCATACGGATTGCAGGTGGTGGGGGCGCAACAGCTGGCTGGTGACACCCCTCTTTTGAATGTCGGCTCTACGAAACACGTATACGATTTGTTATCTGCCCCTCTGACAGAATTAGCGGCGTCTTTGAAGGCCTCCTTTCTGACTGTATCATGGTTTTACCTGCAGGCGGGCTGATGTCCTCTGCTAGACCACGTGGTGAGGGGCAGAGGCCTGGCCATAAGCGCTAGCAGTACATACGTAGTGGGGACGAGTATGCAGCCGTCATTAGCCAGAACACGCCAGTCGTGATATTATCATCCCTCCTTCGTTACGGATTAAACACCACGTACTCCCAACATACATCATGTTACGGCTGTGATATCTATGGTGCCTTGTTGTCGACTTCGATAAAGTTTAAGCTCAGTGTCCTGCAGCATTTCATGATTACAATCTCCGGAACAGCGCCCTTGGTCCACATGAAGCCAACGACCAACACCGATACCACAACTTGACGTCAAATCATCGAACAATTGCTATGATATAAATCAAGACAGTTTGAGTCGCTATCGTGCTACGACTCCGTGATTAAGATGCTTGTGATGTAGGATACTATAGCGTCGTCACGTATAAGTCAACATTGGGGACATCGCACTGTGGTCAAAAGAGTCTTGTGGCAATGGCTGCGCACAGCCGAGGTAATAAGCCAATGTCCAGGCATGGCGCTCGTTGAGACTGAACTTGCTGATACTTGATGGCAAAATCGTTGAGGCACAAGCTTCGAGGATGCGTTGGCCCCAAGGCGCAGGCTTCCTATAGCGCGGAGAACGAATCGACCTCACCATCTTGGCCGTCAGCCCCCACTTTCTAACAAGAATTACGAACCAATAGCACAAAAAGAAAGGTCGCGTAAAGTCTCTGGAGAGCTTGGCTGGAGCTTTTCTGGTTGTTGGTCAACGATAGTTGTCTGCTTCGTACCTACGAAAGGCTTGCTGCATATTCCTCCATCCGCTTCACGTGCGCAATGATCATCCGCAAAGCACTTTGAGTATGAAATCACACACGAGAAACTTTGTCTAAGACACATAGGAATTCAATTTTGTATCCTACTTAATGTAGCTAGCGAGTTTACAGTTGTAGTGCGTTAGAACATGTTGGTAAAGACATCTAGTCTACAAGTCGTATTCATGAGGGTACATTTAAAGCCAGGCTATGGGTCTAAAGAATAGGCTAAACCATTCAAATTTGGTTTGAATATAGGGTATCGTGAGATCGTAAGGTCCTGAGGGAGGGGTATCATATAAGGAAAAGAGGGGGTAGGTCTAACCATGTATACACCCAGGCTATGAGAAAACAATAACAGAAAGCAAGGGATACCGTGACACAAAAGCCAGACGTGGCGTCAAGAAGCAGTATCGCGAAAGAAGAAAGCAAAGTCTGCTAGAGGTCTTCAACCCAGGCGGAGGAGACACATCTCAGAGCAGCTTAAAGGTCCCCTCTTGACAATGAACCCCGAAGGCTTCATCATCCATCTTGCCGTAAATGTAAGCCTCGCCGACGAATCGATAACCAAGGTGATCACCCGAGCTATTTTCAGTTGGTCGGAAGATTACGGGAACGCTACCACCATACAAAATGGCAATCACATCCCCTCTCTCGGTCAAAGGTGGTCCGAAGCCAACGAGCTCGTCGTGGTTCGAGCCGCAATCCTCGGACGCAGCACTACAGATAGGATCGCCTCTGAGGAAAGATCGGTTCCATGTGACGGCGCGTACGCGACAGAGGTAGTCGTACACTAGATCTTGGGAACCGGTCTGGAGCTTTCGACGTAGTATATTGCCGAGGTTTATGTGGCCGTTGTTCGTTTGGTAAGCAAGACAGTGTTGACAAGCTGTCTTGTACCAAGGAGGAGGTGGGCCTCCTTGCGGGTCACGGTCTGCGACTAGTGTTTGCCAGAGCTTAGCAGGAACTTCGGCGATCTCTTTGGCATTCTTGTCGAAAACCCAGCCTAGACATTCCAAGCAGTCTTTGGTGATTACGCCATCAGGAAACGGATCGGTGCGGAACGAGACCGACCCGATCACGACACCTTTGACGTACATTGACATGTCGTGAGTGACCTGAGCTGGTATTGTGGAACTGCGCTGAACTGGGCTCTGCGGAAACGCAACCTCGGCTTGCTTGTATCGCCTGCCACAGGCATTGTAGTTGTTGCTGCCAGGTAGACCAACAAAGCTATCACCGGCCTTTCGACCACGAAACATGTCTTCACCCTTTCCCCAGGCAGAGTCTTCGGCGAACAGGATCCAAGAAGGGAGACGAACGAGCCGAGGCGTCGTCGGCGTTGGTTCTTTCCGCTCCTTCAGCGCCCAGTGACGGCAAATTATATCAATGGATCCTGTGGTCTCAATGACCCACTGAACAAAGTCGCGATAGATCTCGAAGAGATCATGGCTGTAGTTTGGAGTGGGCGGTAGCTTGTGGGATTCTGCGACTCGCAAGTCGTACCTGGTCAATTCCTTCGATATGCTTCTAAAGGCGTTGATTGTATCACGTGGATCAGACGTATCGAATCCCGCTAAAGAGCATACCAAGCTCTCTAACCCTCGCGTGGACTCGAGCGAGCCATCGGTTCGCTTACGAAACAGAGTCGATGTCATATCCACCAACAACTTAGCACCAAGGTGCTCGATCTCCAGTGTTGAATCATCGTTCAAGTAACTGCGCTTGATTTGAGAAGATTCATAATGCAACATGAGTCGAGACTTCAAGACGTCAAAGTGTCGGTGGAAGATGGCGATAGCAGTTTGGAAGTCACTCCAGTCGCGCACATGCTTGCCGCAGTGAACCGAAGCGGATTGAGCAAACGCCAGCTCTTGTATAACCCAGCGTCTCGAAAACCTATACGCGATCAGCATGTGTGGTTGCTTTGGCTTATGTTGCACTCACCAGCTCCACTTCAGAAGTTCGTACAAACTCGCCCAGTCTTTGGCGTACTTATCGCCAGTCAAAAGTTCCGATAGGTTGTCTGGGTCAATGACCTTTGGAATGAAAGCCATGGCCCTGTTCGGAACCAAGTCACCGGGGCTATCAGAGCCGAGCCATACATTGACATTGTAGGCTTTGCGGTAAATTTGCGCCATCTTGAGTACTTGTTCTTCCTTCTCCTTGTTATCAAACTGGTTAATGCACAGCGCATCTACCCAAAGCGCGACGGTGTGGGTTTCCTTTCGTAGGTGTCTGAGAGCTTCATAGAGATTCGGCTTCACCTTGATCATCTTGTCCCGCGCGATTGCTTGAAGAGCACCGACTGCCTTCACGATAGACTTGACGGGAGTTGAAGCTGGATCATCCTGGATGATGATGGTGTTGTCGTCGTTGCTATTGCCCCAATTGTACGAAAGAGCAGAATAAGGGAAATGCTCGCTTCCTAGGTCATCATCACTTACGACCAGTAATGAAGCGTTGATCTGATCGTCGAAGGAACCAGGCTTTATGAGTAGAAGACGGACCTGATTCTCAGGTATGCGCTTGTAACTGTACATCTTGCTGATCTGGCCTATCGCGTCTGCCCACTTGGTGCTTTTTGACGAGCTTGTTGGCTCACTCGTGGGCGTATTGAAGCCACCCCTGTTGATCAGGACAGCTGAACGTGATGCCCATGAGTGTTTGGAAAGGGCTATAGGCGGAGTCGATGGCACGGCGCGCTCGATTGGAGGGTTGTGAGGGTGAACAGCAAATTTGAGAAGAGATCGAGGTGTGTTCGGCGTAACATTGGCTTGCGCTTCTGGCTCACCGCCAGGACTGCATACTGGAAGCGGCTTAGATGAACGGGCAATAGTCTGTTCTCGTCTGACCGACGGCGATATGTGAGGTGGAGATTGCGGACCGACTCTCGCTCGGGCGGAAGCTGTCGAGCGACGAGTGACCCTCCGCGGACAATCAGGGGGCTCATATTGGGTTTCAGAATGTGGTCGCTTCTTAGTGGAGTTAGGTGTCTGTTTCTTGGGAGGCATATTGGAATGTCGAGGGTATGCCGACCCAAATGATAGACGATGCACCAACGTTCAAGTACACGGATAAGAGTCATATGTCAGTGCTACAGCAAAGATGTCACTGCCTGATGACGACACGCATTCAATTGGTGGCGCACCGCAGAGAGCCTTTGGCCTGTACATGGGAACGTCGAGGAGGCATCTGTGTGAGTGGAAAGTGAACTCATTGGGTGTGTGAACGATCCCCATATCCGTGCATTCATGCGCTGCGGTGGGTAGTAACTTTTCGTAATGTCGCATCGCCTGTCGGATCCTCGAAGGAACCTAATCACCTAAGCTCAGCCTCCGGATGGCATACACATCCCAGCGTCGGGTATGGCTGACAGGAGAGCCATCACATGGGGGGTATGATGCTAAGGTCTTGGACCCAGGCCAGTTGTGGGTAGGACGGGGCTCAAAGGTCCTGTTTTCAGCGGCGACTTGTCGAGATACAACGGCATGACCATAGGATCGGCGGTCGACCTCAGGGATATGGCCGAGCTTCGCTAACGACAGCGATCGATGGGATGTAGTGAATTACTGGGTGACAGGGTGTCAAGGATGGCGGTGTACGGGTCTTGGGGCGAAGAGGTACTATCCAAGATTGAGGCTGTGGCTTGGCATGCAGGGGAGTCCTCTACGGTGTTAGTCGTTCAGCCTTGTGGTTGTAGTCTAGATGTTGAGAGAAGCGAAGCGACAGGAACAGGCGGGGCTGTACCTGATCCTAGCAAGCAGATTAGTGGACCTGACGATAAGCTGTTTCGATGTTACTGCCGTTCGAAAAGATCAGCCCATCTTTGCGCTCCCAAAATGGCATTGGGTGTTGCGGCGCGGTTACCCACACGCATCCTGGTACGGTGTGTCTTTCGCGGAACAAGTCGAGCTGAAAAGCTGCTCGCTCGATCCCGTCTTTCTGCCTTTCTGCCTTGTGGCCATGGTTGCCTAATAGTGAATTATCAACGTCACTTTGGGCAGCAGCGGTTGTCTTCTACAGAACGAATGAGCATCTTCGAGGTCAGAAGTAGAGGGAGGTGAAAAGATGAGATGAAACTCCAAGGCGCTGGCCTCTTATAAAAAACCACTATGATAACACTCACCGGACTCGTGTTGGATACCCACTCGGCTGCACTAAAATGCCTCAGCATCCCCAGCGCCCACCAAGCGGATCGTTAAAAAACGATGTCTGCAGAGGTGGTGGTGTGTGCGGGCTGCAGCCGGGCTGTGCGTTGACGCCTATCGCGAAACGTTACATCCGCGCTCACAGCCACTTGCCAAGAGCACGCCGGTGAGACGTTCTTTGCATCAACCCATGATGTTGTTGATCATCGACGGTGAGTTGCAGCTCTTGAGTCGTGGCCGGTGAAGAGGGGTGATGGTGGCAGCCTGAGAGGGTGGAGAGTTGGATGGGGGCAGTTCCCTAAGTAGCCGAAGCCGGAGTAGCGCATCCTCGCAGGGCCCCAGCTCACCCGCTGCTGTTGCTACGTCACCTCACTATTCCTCTATCATTCACGTATCTTCTAGTTTCACAGGTGCGCGCATTCGACGAGTATTATCGAGAACCTGCATCTCGCTGCTCAGAGTTGATGATCGTAGCAACGAGAGCCATCCTACTCGGTCGTCGCGTGGAGATGCTTTCATCGCGCGACGACTAAGCTTCACAGATACCTCGAGCTCGAAAACAATGCATCGAAGACCACTACGCCTGTTGCTCAATGAAGATGGGGTCTTCACCGCGAGGTTATTGGTCGTGAAATCACCCAAAAATCATTATCGCAAGTATGTTAGAGCTACTCCCACAATCTCACGCTGCCAAGGTCGCGTTTTCTTCGCATGATGCCAGCTTGCTTAGCGATCAAACCCGGCTGTAGGTGAAGCTCCTGCTACAGCTGTCGTGACAATCTTACCCTTCGTGGGTTTTGAGTCGTGGATAGTGAAACGCGTGGTGGTAAAGTGGACACGGCGATTGAGAGGGCATCCTCCCTAGGTGAATGGCGCCATAGTATAGGGAGCAGGAGCTTTCTGGTCTGTATCGTATCCGGTGACCTTGCGTGGGTTCGACATATCGGAGACCGCATGAGCGATGTCGCGGATGCACCAAATACTATTGCGTGTGTATATGGTAGCCAACCTTCTTCCTGGGTAGACGCATCCGTTTCGAGGGGTCATTAATCTCCCAGAATCACGGTTTGTGGCGTCGCGCTATCTTTGTGTCTTCGATATCGAGCAGTCCAGAGCCGATCCACCATTGGGTATCGGAGCATAGAAGTTTTCGTAATCGAGGTGCAAACTCCGTCATCCTGCAGAGTGGGGCGAAAACGGATGGTCCGCTCAGTAGATGCGGCTCTAAGCAAGTCGGGAACGCCATGTGGAGCCCTTTACGGAGATACATCGACCGTCCGGGGGCAACAACAACAATTCGACACTTCCACGACTGTACACGGCGCATGCGAAAAGGTATATCAGAGAACGTTCTATTCACGGTCGACTATCGAAGATCACAACATTATCCGAGCATTACGCCGTTTATTTTTTACAGCTTTAAGCACGTACGCTCTCAGCCCTACGTTGGTGTGGTTATACGAAAGCGGATGGTCGGATTTAAGTTGTCGCAATCAATTCCTGATAACTAAAATAAGATGACAGACACGCAATAACGCGGACAAAAACGGAGAATGTGACAGTAGATGATATACTCTCTTTTGCCTGCCTTATTGGGCAGTCTGCAGATCAACAGTCTTCACTTTAACCTTACAGCCGCACAGAGCGCCATCTAGGACCCCTACCGAACAACGCCGATAATAGACTGATTCACCACACGAATCTTCGATCGACGTTCGATGGAGAAGGACCATGAGGCCGGCCGCTCTGGCCCTATTCCACATCTCCAACGGGTTTTGCACCAGGGAGCCCTCAACGACGATATTATCAACCATCCTTACAGGGGGTCAGGCACCGAGGATGACCCTTTCCTGGTCACATGGATCGACAATGACCCAGTAAATCCGATGAACTACTCGACTACGATGAAATGGAGCATCACTATACTTGTCGCAATCGCAACGCTGGCGGTAGCCTTCGTGTCTTCTGCATACTCTGGCGGCATTGCTGAGGTCCTTAGAGAGTTTCAGATTTCACAGATCGTCGGTACGCTGGGTATCTCGCTATTTGTCTTGGGCTTCGCTATAGGACCGCTAGCATGGGCGCCGCTAAGTGGTAAGTGTCTCGCGCTGTTCACAAGTTGCACTCGCAGGTTGCTAACACTGCCCAGAACTGTACGGACGTCAGTACCTGTTCTTTGGTACCTACATGTTTCTCACTGCCTTCAACGCCGGTGCCGCCGGCTCCCAGAACATCGAGACTCTGATTATCCTGAGATTCTTGGCTGGTTCTTTTGGCTCCTCGCCGTTGACCAATGCTGGCGGTGTCATTGCAGACATGTTTCCTGCATCTCAGAGAGGTTTAGCTACGAGTCTCTTCGCTGCTGCTCCGATGCTGGGACCTGTCATTGGCCCAATTGGTAAGTGCTTCAAAGGTCCTAGACCAGATTTTAGTACAGGACTGACACGCAACAGTTGGTGGTTTTGTCGGCCAGACCATCGGCTGGCGCTGGATCGAAGGCGTCATGGCCATATTCACCGGTGTTCTCTGGATCCTCTACACTCTTCTCATCCCCGAAACCTATGCACCAGTCCTGCTTCGTAAGCGTGCTGCAGCCCTTTCGCAGCGAACCGGACAAGTGTACAAGAGCAAATCCGACGTCGAGCAAGGCACCAAATCTATCGGCACGGCTTTCAAGACCGCTCTCATTCGTCCATGGCTCCTGCTATTCCGCGAACCCATCGTTCTCCTCCTGTCCCTATACATGGCCGTCGTCTACGGAACGCTGTATATGCTCTTCGGCGCTTTCCCCATCGTCTATCAACAAGGTCGCGGTTGGTCTCAAGGCATTGGTGGTCTCGCATTCTTGGGTGTAGCTGTTGGCATGATTCTAGCGACTTCGTACTCGATATGGGACAACAAGCGCTACAACAAGGTCGCTGACGCTTCGCCTGGTGGTATCGCCCCGCCAGAAGCTCGACTTCCACCCGCAATTCTAGGCTCGGTTGTCATGCCTATCGGCCTTTTCTGGTTCGCCTGGACCAATGGACCGAATATTCACTGGATTGTCAGCATCATAGCGAGCGTGCCTTTCGGCTTCAGTATGGTTCTTGTCTTCCTTTCGATCATGAATTACCTGATCGATGCATACCTCATTTACGCGGCGTCTGCGCTTGCTGCCAACTCAGTACTGCGGTCATTGTTCGGCGCCGCATTCCCGCTGTTCACCAGCGATATGTACAGTAACCTGGGCATACATTGGGCGTCTTCGGTTCCGGCATTCTTGTCGCTAGCTTGCTTACCCTTTCCTTATCTATTCTACAAGTACGGTCCTGCTATTCGTCAGCGCTGTAAGTATGCTGCGGAGGCTGCGGAATTCCTGGAGAGGATGCAGCAGAAAAATTAAAGTTCAATTTGGCAGCGAATTACCACCTGCGCTTCTCTTAAGTAAATACTCGCTGAATCAACATAGATGTTGTAGTAGAGAAACATGCGAATTAGAAAGACTAAAGGGCAATTACATCTGGAAAGCGGGTACTTCATATTTTTGGGATTGTTTCCAATATTCATAGGCTAGAGATTTGAGTATCATAGAAATACAGCCTATCAAAGTGTCTAGTTTTCCTAGTAAAAGGTGTTCAACTGGCGACCCTGTTCATCTGGTGCACGAATACTGTGGTGCACGAGCACTGTAGGCATTGCGCCGAGCGGTACAGGACGTGTGCTTACGAATAACCGGAATATATTTGCCGAGCTGATAGCGACCTTGCAGCCTATCTACATGCTCCCTCACTATCATCATACGATCGCTCATATCGCGCGAATTCTCTTCTCTTCTTTTGCAAAACACATCATTCATCGCGCGAGGCGTTATAAGAACGCGATGAGCGAGAACCTCCAAAGCGCGCGGACAGCGAAGCGGCCTCGCCTTGGTGAGCGAACAATGCTAGCATGCACGTACTGCAAGGGCAAGAAGTTAAAGGTCAAGTTTCTCTCCCCCACTATTTCCTAAGCGTGCTCTACTAACAATCTGCAGTGCGACGGCCAAACTCCCCAGTGCCAAAATTGTGCGCGCAGTGGTAGAGGTGAGCCAGGACCTGTCGCGCCTACTTCGCAGTGCTACCACATAGTATTGACATCGCGAAGACTGTCTGGTCGAAGACCCAGCGACTGGGCTGCACCGTCCGAGAGATTATCTTCGATCCCTTGAAACACGGGTCGCATATCTGGAGTCTCTACTGCAACAAACGCAGCCGGAGGTAGCCGTTGATCATCTGGATGGCGATCGCAACCTCGGCCAGCCGCACAGCATGTCGCAGGCGCCGCAGCCGAATGAAGACCGCGAATTACCTCTTTCCAGTGGTCAAGATAAAAACCTTGATGGTTTATCAACAGAAGTTGCCCTCCTATGCCTTAGTGCTGCCGGGCAGGAGCCCCATTACTTCGGCCCATCATGTGCTGTGTCGTTTTCCCGAATCGTGAGTGCTACCATGGGATTGCCCAAGCGCGGCGGATACTCTCAGCATGAAGCAGCAACTCCCGAAGCTCGGCATCCTGAGGTCCATCGCACGTTATCCGTCTTATTCCCATCACCACGTCTAGCGGCAACGCTTTCCCAGGCATACTTCAAGAACATCCACCCCCAGTATCCGTTCCTTCACAAACCTACGTTCAAAGCTTGGGAAGAAATTTGCGCGAGCGCCAATGCTACCGGCAATCTTGACGACATAGACGATTTGCCGTTGTTCTTTGTGCTCATGGTGTACGCCATTGGATCTCTAGCGCTGGGTGCAGCACATCGCGATTCTGCCGAAGCATATTACTCCAGGGCGCTTGATCATCAAGCCGCTCTTCTTGATATGGATGGTATTGAGTCTATACAGAGCATTCTTGCGTGCGCTATATACTCTATCAAGTCGCCTGTAGGCGCTAGCCTTTGGAAGATTTCTGGATTAGCGATCAGGCATTGCATTGAACTCGGGTATCATCGCAGCGTCGTCAGATTTCGGAGGCTGACGAATTGTCTATCAGCTGAGATTTCAAGACGATGCTTTTGGGTTGCATACGACATCGACCGCGTGGCTGCATTGATTCTTGGTCGCCCGGTCGGCATTCCTGACGATGCCATCGATGTGGAGTTGCCATGCGATCTTGAAGATGAATACATCACTAAGGATGGCTACACTAAAGATCCCAGATCTGATCCACGCGAACCGCCAACCTACGTTTCTGGAGCCATCCATGTAATCAAGTTGCGGCAATTGTGGTCCAAGTTCGTAGATCATCTCTACCCTACTGCCGCCAGACCGTTGGTGTCGCATTCTACGACTCGAAGGGTCTCGGTCACTCATCTCAGGCAAGAGTTGGACGAGTGGCAAGCAGCAATACCTGATCATATAGAAAACGCCGAGTCTCAACCTCTATCGGTATTCGCTTCGAAGACATGGTTTCAGCTGGCTTATGCTCACTCGATACTGCTTCTGTATCGTCATTGCATCACAACTTCGCCACCGCCAGAAGATGAGGAGGGTGTAGGAGTGGCTTTCCAACAATGCGCTCTTCGGGCTCGAGAGATATGCTTACTCTACAGGCGACTGTATCAATCCTCCACGATACAATTCACATGGGGCTCTGTTCACATTTTCTTTATGGCCGGACTCACATACATGTATTGTCTATGGAGGTGCAAGACTGTCAGAGAAGCTGCACGCCAATCCGACGTCGTCAATACCTGTATGGCTTGCAACATGGTATTGGTCATCATGGCTGAGCGTTGGCCCCAAGCTACGACATATCGTGATACATTCGAAGCACTTTCACAGAAGACTATCAACATGATTTGTAGCGACCAAACGCATTCATCTGGAGTTTTCGCCGACAATCGAGGGACACGCGCTTCCGAAACAACTAGGACGAATCAGTCTGGGTCAACTCAGGATTGCTTCATGGACTTTGACTACATTCCTGTGTCAGATGAATCGGAATGGTTTATTCAAGAACTCCTCCAGGATATACGAAATTACCAGGCACCGGACATCACCTTTGATGATCTAGCAGATTTTACCACCTAGTCGCCAGCGGTCTCAAACCGGGTAAGAAAAAAATCAATGGTCAGCATTCAATTGAGGATGCACAGCTATGGCTGTTGACCAATGAAAGCATCCTGGGGTAAGCCCAGTTCTAGTGCGCATGCCCTCAAACTCGTCTCTTGCACCTTGTCGTATAAGCTATCTGAGTCAATGATCGACCTGCGCATAGCGCGCTCGTATCCAGCCTTGTCTGAGAATGAAGAGCAAGTTTCTGCGCCGACTTGGCGTGAGGCTCCAAGATTGGACCTGAATATACCCGCTGCAGACAGGGGAAGGAAGTCTTCATATGTGATCGGAATCGCTTCCAAGACGCCCAGGCTCAGAAGGGTCTCACGAGTCGCGCCCTGCTGCGGTACGATGTTTCCTGTTCCCACCGAGCAACGATATTCGAAATATACTAGACCCGCACGTCGTAACTCGTCCCAGCTATCAGGGTATTGCGCAAAAGCCTGTGCGATAGTAGCGTCCTGCTGCTCTGGCTCAGAGCACGAGCTTTTGGAAATTCTTTCGATGGCTGTGCTTAACAACTGGTCGTACAAGCGCCTGCCCGCTGGTGTCACCGCTGCGCCCCGCTCTTCAATCTCTCCAAAACGAGCTTTGTGCGAGCCGTTCACTAACACATTTTGCGCTGTGGGAAATTTCACCTGCTCTTCGAGAGCCAGAAAGCTGGTTTGACGTAGGAGAATAGGGCAATTTCGTGGCGGTGGACCCTCAATCTTTTCCTTGACTGCCATCCCCTGATTCTTCATGCGCGCCTGTGCAGAGGCGATATCCAGTGTCCTCGGGGTCAGATGATTGATGTGTGCAGTTTTGAAGCAGGCAATATCAGCCAGGATCGAATGATGACCATTCAGATATTGATAAACACCAGTCGTCGCTGCAGCTATCGGTTGCCACCCGAAGGTCTTCATCGCCTCTTGAACAAATATCTTCCCATTTTGTCGTTCCAGTCGTCCCCCTTGTGCTTCTGCAACATCCAACATTGCCAATAGTCTTTCGCTAAAGATGTTTCGCTTGGCCAAAAGCTCCAAAGCCATGTTTTTGGCCGTTTGATCATCCAAAAGCTCGGGTCTTAGCAATGTTGTAAAAATTCTAAACGGATTTTGCTTTAATGCAGTGGCTGTCGTTGGCCGGAAGCAGGTTGCGTGCATTGGTAAACCAGCTTGCGACAAATCGTAATAGTCGACTGGGTGCATACCCAAGACTTCAAACATCCGGCAAACCGTTTGGAGTTCATATGGAGTTCCTAATCGGATTGCGCCATGTCGTTCGATTTCTAGCCGCTCGGACGCAACATCGCCATTCCTCAAAGCTTCGATCTCGGGTCTCGGAGATTGTACCAGTGTTTCGTGGTTGATCGTTCGCACAATATTCATGAGGTCGCCATAAAGTGGTACTTCGTTCTTGTACGTTGCAGACATGGCCAGCGAGAATGCGGTTCGCAGCTCATCGGCCTGAACAAAGTCAACCCGCCGGTTTGAGAAGTCGTCAATGGCAATCGGTGCCATCGTTACAGAAACCTTCTTTGATGTTTTTGACTTTGTTTTCAGCTATAAGATCTTTATGTATCGCACTTGAAATGGCCTTTTTTCCAATAGTATATTCATGGCTATTCAAGGAAGCATAAATATCCGGTTTGAACCGAATCAAGGATTCTTACCAAGCGTCTATGGTTCTCAGACATTCGGTCATTGCCGCGCACGTACTGGATCCACAATTCTCTACCAAGCTTGTCGGGGGACTTCTTGGAATGTTCTCCAGGTATCTCGGAGGAACCCGAAATCTAGCGCGCACACCACTAGTTCACAATGCTGCGTCAGCTCTGCCCACTCAAAAGGTATGCTCCTTCAGGAGCGGTGCGATTCCACTGTTCTATATCCTTTTTATTCACTCTGATACGGCATTGATCATGTCTACAACCACTATCGTTTCACCGTCGAACCTCTCGGCTATACCGGCTGGTGCGCTTACGACAAATAGCCACGAAACATCCAGTGAAAGAATGTCTAAACGTCGATACCATATTCCCAGGCCTGCGACTCGGGAAGCGGAGCGAAGATGGCAGCTGGAACAGATGGCTGGCACTTTCCGCATATTCGCTAAATTAGGATTTGCTGACGGAGGAAGTGGTCACATCAGTGTTCGAGGTGCGTTCTCTATAGACTCGGTCCAGGATGATATACCGACAAATTGAATTCAGATCCCATAAATCCAGACACATTCTGGATCAATCCTTACGGCGTACACTTCGCGCTGTTGACTGTTTCCGACATGGTTCATGTAGACAAGAACGGATGCCGTATTGGTGGTGCCGACAAGCCCATCAATACTGCCGGGTTTATCATACACTCCGCCCTGCATCAACGCCGTCCTGATATTAACGCCGCATGTCACGTGCATTCTCCGTATGGGCGTGCTTGGTCCAACTTTGGCAAGCCTATAGATATGCTGAACCAAGACAGTTGCATGTTCTATAACGACTTGGCTGTCTACAAAAACTTCGGTGGAGTTGTCCTTGCCAAGGAGGAAGGTGCGAAGGTTGCAGGTTCACTAGGACCACAGAAAAAGAACCTCATCCTCCAGAATCATGGACTCCTCACTAGCGGCGGGACTGTAGCGGAGGCCGCAGCTTTTTTCATTGCGCTTGAAAGGGCATGTCATTGCCAGCTACTAATTGAAGCCGCTCTCGCGCCTACTGGAAGTCAGCTAATCAAGACGTTCATCAGTGATGAGGAAGCGGAATACACCAAGAAAGAGACAGGGAGTCCGGAAGTTATGTACATGCAGTTCGAGCCGGAGTACCAGCTTATTGTCAAGGAAACCAATGGGGAGTTCTTGGTATAGACGAGTAGTTTTACTGAAGATGTTTATCGTGTTCCACACGTTTCGAAGTAATTACCTGGATTACGATAGATACAAAGAGACGATGGGAGAACTGGTCTGAGCGAAAATAAAGCTGAGATATGACAAGGATGTGTTCCAGGCAAAGCATGATGCAGATCACTCTAGAAATTTGCCTGCTCTATTTGTTATCAGTTCTAATATCCTCCCGCCACCCAACTGGCGTTCTCCTAACTAGTCCGTTGTAGAACCATTCGCCCATGGTGTAAACGTCGTAGATCGGCAATCCAGTCTTACGTTGTATAGCCTCTGCGTAAGGTGGCATTTGCGTGCATTCCAGAACAATAGCTCCTATCGTTTGTCGATCCAGTTCTGCTTCTTCTATTAGCCTCATTGCCTGTTCAACCATTTCCCTTTCCATGGCCGATGCCTCATAAATAGCACCACATTGGATCACCTTGCGAAGATGGCCCTGCGCTGGCATTCCACGTATGCGGATTCTTGAGGCATCAAGACCCAAGGCTTGCAGATGTATGGTGCCAAGTCGTGCAGAATCGTACGTCAAAACGCCGACGACTGTATGCTTAGGAAGCAAAACAAGAATGCTAGGAATTTGTAGCAGCGCACTTGTAGCGAGTGGAATCGGAAGTTGACTCGCAAGTCTTTTACATGTTCATTCAGCTTAGCTAACAATAATCACACGCCATTGTCCTACACGTACCGGTCTTGCGCCAATGCAAGAAAGCCACAGCTTGTGATCAAACCCACAGCGCCCCGCTCTGCCAGACTTATACCGGCTCTCACAAAATGTGCGAGTAGATCATCGTCGTAGGGGTCTTTGGTCACGATCTTCGCTTCCCCTGAGTCCTCGACAAGCTCATGTATCAGCGGGAATGACCACGTGCGACAATTAAAAGGATCACCCGGCGGGCGGTGGATATCGACCTGGATGGCGAGAAACCCCAGTGGTGAGCGCGTCGAATCTCCCGACATGGCTAGGCTGCAAATGGTGAAGGAATTAACAGGAAAACATAAGGTAAGGACTCTTCCTGTAATCGACCTAATTTGCAGGGTTACTTAGATCCGTACGTTCTGGCTTGAAGTTCGCCGACGATTAGTCAATGCGCCGTTCGGAGGAATCCGAGAAGCGATCATCGGGCTGGCCCCGAGATAAGCAGCTTATCGCGTTCCACTCTTGGGCCCTCGGAACAAACCAGAAGCCATTTCGCCCGAAACCCTTTCTATCGCTAGTGCTTTGTCAGTGTAAGAGTCTTGAGCAATTGCACATAGTGGCTTAGCCCCAAGTTTCCATTACCACCTACCTCGACGTCTTCAAGGCTTTCTCACGCACTCTTATAGCGATCATTGAACCTACCCACTTCTGTACTGTCTTGCACGAGTACCGAATCAAGACCAAAAGACGATGGGCTCCATCACGCCACGGAGACCACATGTTGTGTGTCTAGGCACCCCTCAGTATATTGGCAAAGATTATCTAGCAGAGTTCACCAAAGATTTCGACTTCCAAGTACTGGACGCAACCGATCGTACTCAAGCTATTTCAAAAATCCCAGAACTCATCGAGCGAAACGGGCCCATAGAAGCCTTCATAGTTCGCATGGGCACACCGCCGTACGAACCTTTCGACTTTTTCGGTCCCCTCGTTCCGTCGTGTAAAATCATCACATCGGCTTCTGCAGGGTACAACGAGTTTGACATCGACTGGATGAGCAGGAATGGTATCACATTCTGCAACAGTGTAGATGCCGTAGCGGAGGCCACGGCTGATATGGCCATCTTCTTAATACTCGCTACGCTCAGGAACACTACAATGGCGGAGAAGAGCGTCAGAGCTGGAAAATGGAGAAGCGGCGCAGAACTTGTACCAGCAACTGATCCCAATGGTCTAACATTAGGTATCGTAGGTATGGGTTCTATTGGCAAAGTGAGTTCCAGTCCTTTGTTGGTGAAACAGTGCGAGCTACTGACTCATACATTGTTAGTATCTTGCAAGGAAGGCCGCGGTGTTCAATATGAAGATCAAATACTTCAATCGTAGTCGCCTGTCGGAAAAAGCCGAGTTGCATTACAACGCCACATACTGCTCCTCACTCCACGAACTCCTCTCGTCCTCAGACGTGGTCTCCATAAATTGTCCACTCAACGCAGAGACAACGAATTTGATATCAACTCCAGAATTCGCTGCTATGAAGCCCGGATCCTTTTTCATAAATACTGCAAGAGGCGCCATCGTCAACGAAGCCGCGCTGAAGGAAGCACTTATATCCGGCAGGCTTGCACGAGCTGGGCTAGACGTGCTGTGTAATGAACCGCATGTAGATTCATGGTTTTTCGAGCAAGATAATGTGGTTCTGCAGCCTCATCTAGGTGGGCTGACGAACATGGCATTTCACAAGGCGGAACGAGAATGCTTTGAGAACGTTCGGAGTTTTTTCGAGAATGGGCAAGCAAACTCGCCCGTCAACGTGCCGTTTGTCGGCCTTTGAAGAAACTCGTTTTACCTGACATTTCACTCGTTGTTTTCGATGTACGAGAACTCATTCCGTGTGATATTAGTCTGTTTGAGTGACAGATGATTCCAATATTGTCTTCTACGTAACCTCTCACATCATTGGTATAAGACAAGAGTCGCAGAAATGCTTGAAGCACGTAATCACTAAGACATATTTCAGAGCTGATGCATTTGTTCCATTGATACAGGTGGCTTCTTTTGTCGAAACTTGTGAAGAAGGCCAATGGGTTTGCTTATCTTGCAATAGAAAAGCTGCGATCGGGAGATGGCAGGGGCAAAACCCTCTACGTACCCACTAATATCGAACACGTGGTTGCGCAGTCACACAGACAATCTCAACCATCACGTCTCACCCGCCTTGCCGCTCCTACCGACCTCGACGTCTTCAATACTGGCATCATCGCTGCCAGGACTCACAATGACTCCAGTCATCTTCCTATTCATTCTGGCTTTGCTGTTCATCTGCCAGAATGGACCTTCGAAGAGCGCGTCGATGTGTTCTAGGCTCAGACCGGCAGTTTCCGGCACCGCCACGAAAACATATACGAGAGAGATGAAGCACCACCCAGCGAAAAACAAGAAGGCGCCCCAGTTGTCCATACTACTCAAGATCCCAGGCGTACCCTTGTTGACGCCGAAGTAGAAGAGCCAGTGAAAGCATTGAGTAAGAGCTGAGCCGAAGGAGCGTATGTTATTGGGCCAGAGCTCAGCGCTGAATACGTACGGCAGTACGAGAAGACCTTTGACAGGTTAGCTCCAATACTTCTAGGATACTTCAAGATTCCTCTTACCGACAGCGTATCCAAATCCGTGGATATAAATCGCTGCAATAGCACCTTCGCTTGACCCTGGAGCTACACTGCCAGCCTGCTTGAACTTCAAGTAAACTCCAATATAGATGTCGGACACCATCTGCACAATGATGCCCACGAATAGTGACTTTCTTCTTCCGAGTGCATCTATGAAGAAGAAGGATGCCATTAGGGTGTAGAAGAACTTGGCCATGGAATACATGCCTGTCAAAAACATGTTCCTGTCTGTCGTTCCGCCAGCTCCAATCAAGGTCAAGATCGGCACTAAATATGACGTGACGGAATTAGCACCTGACAGCTGGGCTAAGCCGTAAGAAATGCATGCTTGCCCGACGCGACGTAGGTTGGCATTGACGAGAAAGGTTTCCTTGAGAACAGATTTCAAGCTAACTGACCCGCCACCGAATTTTGAGCGCTCTCCTTCGGTTTGGGCCTTGATGTCGTTGAATTCGCTTGCTACTCGTGGATGTTCAATCGGCAGCCCGCGCAAAGCAACCAGAGTCTCGATAGCTTCCTCCTCGCGTCCAACAAGCATGAGCCATCGAGGAGACTCATACATGCAAAAGAAGCTGAGAGCTATGATGATTCCAATGATGATGCAAGGCACAAACCACACAATCTGGTACTGAAGATGACTTGATGCGACATGCAAGAAGCTCGCGTAGACCACGAAACAGCTGATTGTCAGACTGAGCAGCATGACAACACTGAACCAGGTTGCAAGGAGTCCTCGGATCTCGTAGGGTGCGATTTCAACAATGGACATGGGTCCTGTTGCCGTAAGTGGGCCAATCCCTAGGCCAGAGACGAAGCGTGCAGTATACAGTGCGCCAAGGTGACCACCAGAGAATGTCGCAATCAACTGCCCGATGACCCAAATACACATATACAGCCGTAAGCTCCACAAACGTCCAATTCTATCATTGATGAAGTAGGACAGGCCCGCTCCGACGCCGGCGGTTAGGTAAACGAACGAGATGAAGTTGGAGATCTCCGAAGGATTGGCACCTGAGCTGATACCGAAGGCCTCCTGGAAACCGGCAAGAGATGGTACAAGGGATGATGAGCCTTGATCCCAAGCTAGTCCTCGTATTAGTCCTAACTGTGCGGGAGATCAAGGGTTCACTCACTGATGGGGATACCACTCATTGCGTACAGCGCTGCCGTCACCAACAGCCTGCGGTTGAATATGAGCTCCTTCGGCGATTCCCTAATAGCACGCCCATATTTGACTATGGTCGAGTTGTAAAGGATCCGCATTGTACCGGTTTGAGATTCGATGAGCAAGACCGATCAAAACTGATGAAAGCCTCCGAGGTCTACAAGCTGGATATGCCTGCGTGGGATCCGTCACTTATCATCTCGCTTTCCCGGAGCTTATCGACGTGTGTCTGTGTTGATATCATCTCTGCCGGGAAGACACCTCTGGACAGGGGTCAGACTTGATGTCGTGCACGGCCTATCTGGGGAGAGCTAAGCACCCTGCTCGGGGGAAACCGAACCCCACTTTGTCCCTTGCTCAGCAATTGCTTCCTATTCCGCTCGCGGAGTCATGATTGCCGGACTGCTCAATCGCCATTAAAAAATCCCAAATGCATGCTTCCGTTATCAGTTGCAACAGCAGGGGGACAAATCTGGACCAGCGTGGTAAGTGTCGCGTGTGACGGACGTTATTGCCGCATTCCTTGTGAATGCGGGCCCGTGCGGCAGGGCAAACTTAATTGTAGGCCAACCTACTTCTTTCTACCTTAGACTTCGTCTTTCGTTTGTGCATCGCACGTTTTTCCTGTTTTCTACTTCACAATGACGTCCTTGTCCAAGGACTCACGTATCAACATAGTCGGAGCAGGTGTATTCGGTCTTTCGACAGCACTGCATCTCAAGCGTCGCGGATACTCGAACGTCACTGTTTTCGACAAGCAACCTTATGACGTTTCTCTGTATTCATACCTGCATGGCGCTGATGCAGCGTCTGCTGACATTAACAAAATCGTACGTTCGGCATACGGGACGCAAGTCGAATATCAGGAACTCACCTTCGAGGCAATCGACGAATGGAAGCTATGGAATGACGAGCTTGCAAATGGGGAGAATCTCCCACCGGGGCTTACAAAAGACGACAGGGTATTTTACCCCTGTGGGAACTTGAGCATGACGGACGGTAACACTATCCCGCAATTCGAACTAGCAACAATTAAGAGCATGGAAGAATGCGGACATCCAAACACTCAGCTCGTCACCACCAATCCTGAGCATGTGCGGATCGCCGAAAATAAAGGTCTCGGGTTCGCTCTAGATCCATTTCTAAGGAAACAAAGGGGAATGCACAACGTTGGAGTTCTTGACTCCACCGGAGGAATGGCAGTTGCAGACAAAGCATGTCGATTTGCGCTTCACAAAGCCAAGGAGTCTGGAGTTCAATTCAATCTCGATCCCACAGCTGGGGCTTTTGCATCTTTCATGACCTCTCCAGATGGGAAAACAAACGGAATTGTAACCAAGGATAACAAACGCCACCCTGCAGATCTTACTATTATGGCCTGCGGAGGCTGGACGCCATCTATTCTTCCTCAACTCGATGGCCTATGCGAGGCAACGGCCGGATCTGTAATCATGTACAAGATACCTCGTACATCGTCATTGTGGGATCGAACGTCACCTGAGAATTTTCCAACATGGCTCTGGAGGGTGCGAGATGGTGCTGAAGGGGGTCTCTATGGCTTTCCTAGGAACGAACAAGGATATCTCAAGATTGGATACCGAGGAACCAAGTACACCAATCCGCAAACGCAGGACGACGGAAAAGAGAGGAGTGTGCCAGTGACCCGGTGGACAACAGATGCACAACTCACGCAGATTCCTAGTATCGCAATGCGTGTTTTGAAACGCTTCACAGATGATCACCTTCCAGAACTTGGCGAGGAGGGCATCGACATCGCCCTCACTCGCGTTTGTTGGTACACCGATACCTTCGACAATCACTTCATCATCGATCACGTGCCTGAGGAGAAAGGTTTGTTCGTAGCAACGGGAGGTAGTGGTCATGCATTTAAATATCTTCCAAACATCGGAAATTGGGTTGTTGACGTGTTAGAAGGCGTTGGGCTAGACAGGCCTGCTATCAAAGCGTGGAGATGGCGAGTTGCGACCGACGGAAAGCCGGTCAATATGCTAATGGAGGGCTCAAATGGTTCAAGAGCTCTTCAAAATGTCATCATGACCACCAGTAGCGATTTAAAAACGCACATCCCTGCGAAACTTTAGTATTACCTACTTGAGTATGGTAGCACGACATACCCTCTATTCTAAAACCAAACCCTTTCGGAAAACCAGATTCGCCACTTAAGCTAACCTCACCATTTCTTTCCGTCTTGAGAAAGGAGATGATCTTACGGGTTATATACTCTCATAGCAAGCCTCGTATATCTCCTCGATATAACCGCTTCAATCCTCCGCTGAACTTTCTTCTAGAGAGTACTCATTATCAACAATGTCATGTTAGCTTATCACATGCATTAATGTACTATTATTATCGTGATCAAACGCTGTAGTAGTATTTAGGTCTTCTGCTACAGATAGAGCTAGATAGACTCTAAATATGAATAGACACTAGCCTGACTATCTCGCACGTTGTTTGAAAGAGGAAGGTAAATCACGGCATATAGCAGTTGTTAACGCAGAGCTCTCCGAAAATCAACTCACAAGCTCTGATCTTCTGCGCCACTGATCGAGACACAGGTCTCTCAATACAACGCCCACTCCGATCAGACCCCTAGCACCCCACGAGCTCGAGATACAATACGATCGCTTCTATGTCTACTGGGACCTGATGATGTTTGGCTAGTCACTGTGGTCGTCTGGGATGGCCGCCTGCGTCGCTGGTGGCCTGGAGGTGCGCGTGAAGACGTGGCTGTTGGAGGATTTCTGCGAGCTTCGTCCTTTGCAGCATCCAGGTCAGCCTTTCGAAGGAGAAAACCGTGCGTCAGTGGTGTCTTTTCCTCTCCCTTTATGATGACGTAGACTTGTGGAACAATGACGATATCATCCTCCTGGTAGATACCACTATCGGAAAATAGTTCGCTGTGTTGATCTTCTTTGTATTTCGTAGCACGCATGCTGATAACGTTCCATGTATGGTCGGTCGAGTTGGAATGGCAAAAATCTGCTTCGAGCTTCTGCTTGCCACGTTGGACTTTCTCCCATTCTTCTTGGAACTGGATTACCAAGTCCGTCAATTCTTTGTCAAGGGAGGAAATATCTTCAGCGGTGAACAGACTCCGCATCATCGAATTTCTCAGCAACTCGTCTAGAACCGAGTCGAGAACGTCCTCCCCATCCTTGCTGTTTACCTCTTGCGAATCCGAAGACATAGAAAGGAGGATACCCCGAGCGAATCTTTCTCTACCCGGATCGGTACTCGCTTGCTGACACAGAATCTCCCGCAGCCGGCTGGTTTCGTTTAGTAAATACGTTGGTTGGAATACGAATCTATCAACAAGCGTTGCAAAGGCTTCGACGACCATCGCGACTCGCATTAGCTTCGCGATATCAGAATTGGTCCGAGGAAGCGGGATTTGGTCTTTGAATACATTCTTCTTGCGGAGCTCATTCCAATCAATCTGTTTCTTGGTTAATCATGTCAACCAGCTCTTACTGCACGATGATTTATACCTGCAAGACGTCTTCTGGAAGCTCTTGACCCGCGAAATCCGCGATCAAACTTATTGAGGATTGCCAAATCTTTTCGATTCGTTCAGCCCTTCAATCGAATATTAGTGGGCTTCTTGCAAGCAGTCCAAGTGACTTACGTTTCCGACAAGTCTAGCTTCTTCATCTCCACGGAATACTGCAGGTAATGGTCGAGAGTTTTCTTTGCTTTTGCGAATTTCTCCTCCAAGGTCTGATTCATCTTCTCACTATCTTCTAGAGACTTTTTTATCGCATCAATCTCGCTGCGTGATCTCTCTGCCTCTTGGAGATAATTCTTCTCGTCTACTTGCATCGTCTGCAGCCTCCCTTCCATTACACTAACCTGTTGGATCATCTCTTTCAGCCTCGTAGTCTTTTGAGCAATGTCTCTTTCGAGATCTTCAGCTCTGGATCTGCTCGTTTCCAGGTTTTCTCGAAGCAATTCCAACGCCTTATCCTTTGCGTCAGATATGTCTCTCACTTCTTTCACCTCGTTCTCGAGCTCTTTCTTCTCCAGGATCCAACTTTTAAATCTATCCTCGAGATCTGACATTAGTTGTTGGGTATGTCCTTTGTGCAGTTCATTTTTCGTAGCTAACTCATTCTTCAAGGCTCGTATTGTATTGTCTCGTGATATAATATCATTCTCTCGCTGCGGCAGAAGGTCAAGAACCTCTGTGAGTGCTTTGACGCTGTCGTGAGATGCGAAAGAAGACACGGCACTACAGAAGTCTTGCGCCGTAATGATAGTCTTTGTGGTCGGGTCAATTTCGTTCATGGCTGAATCAGCTCTCGCGTGGCCTAAACTTGGCTCCTTGGCCATGACGTTACCGGCCGATTATGGATCTAGTGATGTTTGAACTTGGAAGTCGTCTGAGGTCCACTTATAGATATTCTGAGCGCACAGCCTTGTTGAACCAACTATGCCGCAATGTGGGGCGTGACAGCGACGTCAGTGGACGCTAGAGGAAGGACTACTCGATCGATCGCCCTGTCAGGTGCTGCAGATTACTGACATTTCTCTTGATCAGACAAGGCAGCGATACGTTCGCAGACTGATGGTGTACAAGATGAAAACCTTATTGGCTTTGACAAGTACTCAGCGCGATTTTTGTCCTCAGAGATAACAGCATCACCCACCAACAACTCGTCAAGACTGCAGTACTTTCAATGAAGTATTCCGGTGAATCCATGTAGTTGGATATGCTGAGCTTCGCGCGTATGGGATGTTTATACGGTAGCAGCGCTTATATGCACGGCGCCTGCAAGTGTACTGGGATCTTCGGCTACAGAGTGCGACGCGCTCGAGACTAGTTGCTGCTGCGAACGATGCGATAGGGTATCATATATGCGAAGGCTGTATGATGCTCACAATAGGATCATCGGGTCAACGTGGCATCTACCTATTGGAATGCAAACCGCGCTCGTGCATGTTGCATAGTTTATATCGTCACTCCACATCAAGAAGTCTGCTGATATGTCAGTTGAACCCCGTAAACCGGGACTGCTCAGCACATGCCAGACTTGAACTAGCCATAGCCTGCCCCTCGAGCGCTTAAGACCAGCGCAAGAGCGACAGACGGCTATCCGGCTGTTGAGTAGCTCCCGCTGCGGCCCGCTGGCATGCGCACGAATCAACGCGTTGATTGGTGGGATTCCTTTTGTTTCTAGACCCAGTCTATCCCACGTCGACCGTCCGCGCCAACTCACCCTGATAACACTCGACTTCTTGCCATGATCGGCGAACAGTCGCACCCGGTTTAGCATCATTGACCAGGTCCAGCCTGCAAGGACATTGCGGTAGACAACGCGGTAGACGACGCATCAGCAAAGATTGTAGCGTTCGTTGTGCCACCACATTAACACCCCCACATTATACTATCAGCTGTCGTATGGTTAAGCCCCGCATTACACGACGCGCATTATGTATAAGCTTAGTGTGCACATACCAGGCCATTCGCGACGGATGACGGCGAGATGTAATCTGAATGAGAATAAATCGATTGATCAACACGTGTGTATTTCTAGTGGCTTGTCTACCGCCGCGAGCAGGTGGGATGGAACCTGGCCTCTATATCTTGAAGGCGCGCGGCAATTCCGCAGACTCAGCATATACGAACATCATCGCCAGACGCAGTTCGTTTATTGCGTCCTCCAGAAAAGACCGCCTGAAGCTTTTCAACCGTGTTTTGTCCGAAGACTCGGCTTCACATGAACCTGGGACCGTTTTCCCCGCGTTTTACAGTGACTTGAACATTCTATGAGCGGAACGGAAGGTTTTCTCGAAGCGAGTTCCGTTATTCCACCGGAATTCCATTTCGAGCCCACTCAGTAAGGCAAAGAAGCTTTATGTCCTCAACCAATCCAGAGGATACTATAGATTGTAAGGCTACACATTGTTTGTCGGATACTGATCAATGACACATGATTTCATGTTTCGATCATGCTGACTTACAACTGCGGTCGCCTCCCGAACATCGGATCGATCCCCTCCGCTTCGCACACAGCCCTCACACTCTCCATCCCCGCCAAATTTTCCACAAGCTTCGTATACTTTGGATACCTCTCCTTCATCGCAAATTCGTTCGCAGTGCCCCAGCGATAAAACGGCAGGAGATATGCATCGACAGCCGAGAACGCACTCCCCACTGCATGCACCCCCTCGAGCTTCTCCTCGATGATCGCATAACACTTGTGAATCTTCGTGCGACCCTTTTCCCTAATGCTATCATATGTTGCCTCGTCGTCGGCGAAGTAGTGTGGACGGAAGAAGGTGAAGAAGCCCTGCGCATGCAAATCTGCGGCAAGAAAGTTGAACCATTCGTAAGAGCGCACGATATCAAGATTCGTGCTTCCAAGGAACTTCTTGTCGGGAACCAATTGCGCGATGGCGGTCATGATGGCTGGCATCTCGGTGATTGTCTCGCCGTCCATGTGCAGGAAAGGTACTCGGCCTTTTGGATTGAGATGGAGGAACTCAGCGGGAAAGCCTTGCATGACATTGATCACCTCAGTCGAGAAAGGAAGTCCGGATTCTTTCAGCAAAATATTGGCAGCTGTACTGCAAGATCCCGGGGAGTGAAAAAGGCGAAGTTCGTGTAAGGTCATGGTGATGGATGGATGCTCAGACTGGGATATCGTTGATTAGGAGTACAAAAATCGATAGCTGTGACTATGGATCAATGACGAGATGTAGAGTCTTCATATTATAACAGCTAAATACGCGCTATCTGAAATCACTTACAAAGCACAACATTTCGTTTCTGCTTAGACGTACCTTCTCGCTTAGCAGGAAACGAACAATAGGGCGTGGTAGAGCCAAAACGAATGACACCGCCCAATCAGAATCAAGCTTAACCTTGATTGATCGCAGACGTGCCTGCGCCTCGCTGAGCTCGCCAAGTTGTGCCAAGTATGTTTGAAGGATCAATACGGGCGAATGCACGCTGATTTACACACACCTGGCTAATTCTGTCCACAATGCGAAGCCAGTACAGGGGTGGTGCACGCCCATTCGTTGAGAAAGATGCGCACTATCATGGAAAACGCATCGTTGACCATATAATGCGGCTCGTCTTGTAATCCACCGAAAAATTTCCTAGGAGAAGCTCTTCCATTCACAACCGAAGCGAAAAGGAGTCGCATAAAAGATACGAACGCCCGACCTCCGATCAGAAGACGCAACTTCTTTTCTTCAGTTGCTAGAATCTCGCATCCATTGGAGGAGTATGGCGCCGTGGAAGGAAAGTCGCCGCGTCGTCGGCGTAAGATAGTGTATGGAGCGTTGTACGAAGGAGATGCTGCTCAGACAGTATCGTGTTAGCCTGCATCAATGGCAAATCGACCACCGAAAAGGAAATTTCTTGAGGATGAGATTATTTGGATGGATGAGAAGTTTGTTGTTGCTTTTCAAGCGTGTGTTCACGCGTCGCGTGTGACGGCTGGCTAGCTCGCTTCTGTGATTCGCTCCCGAGGTGGCTTGCTGGACACATTACCACCAGTCGACATGTGTTTCTTGGTCTGCAATATTCCACCTTCAGGAGTATTCTTGTGCATGGATACTGTGTAAGTTTTAGATGTGGTGAGACGGCAACTCGTCTTTACTGGCTCACTGTGAACGACATGTGACGTAACCACTACCCTAACCTGCACTTCAGTTTCCAACCCCCTCAACAGACATACGTCTGCATGCACCCAAAAGCCTCAATTGACCATCTAATCCCAAACAGTCACGTTTTCTGGTGCTCAGTGACGCCCGTGCTGCGTTGCTAATTTTCCAAGTTGACGGCGATAACTCCGATGAATCGATGACGCATGATCTGTCGCGCTCTGACGATAACTTGATGTAGCTAGTACCAAGCTTCAAAATATCACCAAGATAACTACCAATCATTCCGCCATGCTCAGTTCAACCCACACCTACCTCTAATTCAACATGCAACCACTCCGCATTGCAAAGCAGCGTGCAGCCTCCGCTGCAAGCACCAAACAGGCCACGAAATGTCCTCGTAGCTTCCAACTCCATCCATCGCAAAATGGTGCTCAACGTAGGACGATAGGCAGCATGGGCAGTAAACCGGAAGCAAAAACGAGTGATGTGACGGTGTACGTTTAACCCATTGTAACAGTTCGCATGAACCGATTGCTGGAATGGTAATTGAGCTTCAAATAACGTATATTTTTAGGATGGCTGGTCTTGGTCTGGCTGTCGGCGGTATCTATCTCGCTCTCAGCAACGATCTACGCCCCTTGTCGCATCGAGACCACCAGGCAAATCTCCAGGCGCATCCGACACAGCCTGGCAAGTTGGTAGGCGAGAATGACGAAAACATGCGCAGCCACAGGATCACGAAGGGGGACGACCCCAGCGCCCCAGGTGCCGGCAGGCCCGATCAAGATATAGGCCTGAGAGGCCATTCACCAAAAGACTCGTCAAAAGCCATGAACCCAGGCGCGATATCCCCAGACGTGGCTGATCCGGTTCGTTCAAAGAACTTATTCTCCCCTCTTTTGTTACCAATGCTAAGTACCAATAGTCCGATCCTCGTGGAAAGCCCAGGAGCTTCAACTACATGTCTGGAAAGCAGGAGGGTCTTTCCAATGGCAACACTCACCATAGCTCTCAAATCTCCAAGCAGCCAGGGATGAGCAAGAAGGGTGAAGGTGTTGCTGAAACTGCCAAACTCAAGGGTACCGTGTCTACTAACCGTCCTGGTCCTGAGAACAAGGAGCAGCGAGGCAAGGCTCAAATGGAGAAGGAGTAGTGTAAACGGTCCTTGAATGATGTTTTCAATCATCGGGTTTAGTCGCCTGCCACCGTGTGTCAGCTTGATGTAAGGAGCCTGTAGGACAAAACCGCGACATGAGTAAGCTATTTCAATATCATACCGAGAGAAGACACTTCACTAGCTTACATGACGATCGCACAATGTCAGAGTAACCATGTTATTAATCATGCACTCCTACTCGTACAAGTTGTGACGTGCCATGCCATCCCGCACCCCACTTTTCCATAGCCCCTAACAGAGAGCCAATGACAGAGAGCCAATGACAGATAGCCGCCCAACCGACGACCTTTGTAAGAAGAGGACAAACCGAAACAGCTTTTTTTATCTCCTGCCAGAGGAGAAGGCAGAGCTTTTACTCGTCGAAGACGAGAGGAAAAGAAATGAAAGGGGATATTATGCACCGTAGTCGCATCATGAGGTATCGTACAGGGGACATGAAGTAAGAGAGGAACCTGCCGCTCTTTGCAAAGCAGCCAAGACAATCATGGAAAAAAGGAGAAAACAAGTAGAACGACAACGATCAGCCAGATGTGGTGGACTTCAAGACAGCAGCCGGTGGTGTCTGGAGTGTTTCAGACGATGTCGCGCTCGTCATCGATGCAAATATCGGAGTCGGCGTCGATGGCGATGTCGCTGTGGGTGTCGCATCCACCGTCAACGTATCGCGACCTTCTTCTCGTGTCGTGGAAGCTTTCACGTCGGCTTTTTCATTGCCAGCATCATACTCCCCGCCTCCAATCGTCGTTGTCTTTTTTTCACATCCTACGCTTCCGGCACCCGCTTCAACATCAACGAATGTCTCTTCACTTCCACACCTCGGCAACTTCTTTCCCTGATTCTCCTTGACATACTCATCGTACGTCTTACCCGCCTTCTTCGCCTCCTTGCGGACATGACGTACGCGCCACAGCCAGATCGCCTGGGAAACGAAGATACCGGTTTCGAGAGCCATGCACGCAATGTAGAGACTGGCACCGAGGGCATCGAACCACTGTTGTGCGACAACAGCCATGAGGGAGAAGAAGGCGCCGAGGTAGTCGATGGTTAGAAACCAAAAGTCTGTTTCGCAGAAGAAGAGCATTAGTACAAGTGCTTCGACATACCGGGGAGACGAGGAGGATAAAGCAAAAAGGCGCGCAAGTTACTTACCGATGCCGATAACGCGACCGTTTCTCTTCGCGAGTTCAAAGTATGGAGGGATGAGACCGATAACCTGGATGACGGATGCGGAAATAGCCATCAACATCATAGGCCATTCGACGCCTCGGGAATATGGTCCACGCAGGGTAAGAATGAGAATGAGCTCCATGATACCGAAGCTAGCAGCCAGAGCAATGGTCGCGAGAGTAGCGGTCCAGACACGCCATTTGTTATGGTAGTAGAGCGTTTGACCCCATGCGATCAAGGTGAGGGAGGCGAAGGCTTGAGGTTGGAATTTGAGAGCAAAGTTGAAGTTCTGGACAATCGCGTAGACACCAAATGGCACGCCGCCTTTGTAGTTTTCTTGGGTCAGCTTAGTTCTTCCTACCACGGACGAGGATGAGCAGGAGGGGGGCGGAGGAGACTCACATATCGACCAGAGAATGAGCATGGTGCCAGGAAGGCCTTCTGTGCTCTTTCGCCGCCAGTTTGTCCATATCTGTGGGATGATTTGTATACACCAACAACTGCAATCGACTGTTAGCAACCACCTCGTTTTAAGCAAAGGCTTGACGTGGGGGTTTACATACACTTTACTCAAGTTAGCATAGGCTCTTTTAGCCACAAAAAGTTCTCGGGGTTACTTACCAGTGCCGAGGGTCTACAGAACGAGAAGATCGTATGTCAGTATCATGACTCAAGCAAGCAAGTCGGGGAACGTGGGTGAAGTGGAGAAACGTACACCAAGGATATTCGCAGCCTAGCGTTTGCGGGTCAGTATATGTGAGGCTGTAATGCGATATGGTAGGAATTACTCACAGGTGGTATTGAGACTTGTGGTCTGTCCATAGCTTTGGAGGAGTGGCTATTACTATGTGTCGGATAACGGTAATAGGTGTGTGTGTGTAGAAGGGTATGGAGCTTCTTTGAAGACTGAACGCAGAGGAAGGAGAAGGGCTCAAGTAAGACAAGATGTAGGATCGTCCAACTATGCCAGCCTAAAAAGAAGTGTAGAACTTTAGGAGTTACGTGATCCGGTGGCGTTTCACGTTGCAGCAAACGTACAGTCGCTCCAGTACCTGGTTTGATGTGCAGCAAGTAAAGGTGGAAAGAAGTAGCGATACAGTTGTCACCAATGGTAAGGTGAGGAAGCGAGCAGGACGTACAAAAGAAAGTTCCAACTAATGATAGACGAGCCGGTTACGCCAGCACCCAGGTGAAGGCAAAAAGTGGTACCCGCATTTGCACCAGCACCAGCATCAGGCAACATGTTGTGCGTGATGACGGAGCTGTCAGAGGGTCTTGCATTTTACTAGCTCTACCGCGACAGTCGCGTGCAAGAATAGTCGGCTGGTGTCATTACCAGTGCACAATCGTCCTTCGATAGAGCGATTTAGACTAGGCAGCTAGTGAGATTTCAGCTCTTCGGGGAACTTATGCCCCTGCTTCCGCCGCTCAAGAGCGAGGAGCGACAAGCTTGTTAGTACTCGGTAAGAAGAGTGGCTGAGTTAGTGTGGGCAGGGATACTTATCCATCCCCAGGCCGATCTGCGACCCGATTGGCGAGTCTAGACTTATATGTGACTGCATCTATCGTCGCTTTCAGGAAATGGGTCCACTCCATCTCGATGCAGACGCGTTGGAGGGGGGGTGACGAAACCCCTGGTTGTCGCTGCATGTAGGGCTCGGTAGGTTAGCTGGGTCCCTGCATCGAGCGTCAAAGAAAGAACATAGAGTGGCAACTTGGTGAACCCAATCGCTCACAATCGGGACGGGTCTGTATACTACGGAGTAATGCATATCAAAGAGGGTAAAGTTAATCTGCATCCAATAAGTAACCTTGTAGAGATATTTCCGGATGTGGTCGATGCTTAGGCTCCCGTCGCGCTCCTGGCGGCTCACGCGAACACCATCCCTTTGCGGCCGTGAGCACAGTTCGTCATTTTTCGTTTTGATGATTCGGCTCGTCCGGTGAGGATGGCGGGCGCATGTCATGCCACTCCAGTAGACCGCAGGACGTTCCTGAAAACTCTGAAGGTGGGTTGCTGACGTGCGGTTGGCGGCTGTGTTGAGACCTGCATCACCTGGCATTCCCGAACCACGCAGGTGGGACCCCGCCTGCATAAGATGGCGTCAATCGGTTTTGTGATTCGATCCTGTATACAGTGCAACTAGATTCAGCTAGCAGGAGGCTCTGCTTTCCCCATCCGAGCGTGTGCCTAGTCTTCGGTTCCTGGCGGCTCGCAGCAGTCTGCAGTAGCTGACGATGGAGTGATGGCCGAGATTGCAAGTGCGACTAGCTAACTACTACATGCCCGCAAGTGTTGTAGATGCGGCATAAAATTGAGTGCACATGTTGTTATGCTAGGCCGCGCAGCCAGGAAGGCCAGTCCTCGAGGCACGATAGAGTTCGAAGCTTTCGCGGCACCTGATAGGCAGTGGGTCGTTAGGGACCAGCTGAACCGGCAAATCGCCGCCTCGGTCCCAAAGAATACCTAGAGTCATTGCGTCGCCAGCTCCGAACATAATAACGACAGCCGCGCAGTGCGCGGTTATGATGATAATGGCCGTCCATCTCCAGCCGGATCAGGGCGATAAAGTGGAACCGTTGGGAAAAGGTGGGGTTAGGGCGTGCGCCATGCACGCAAGCCAGAGAACCAAACGCTCTATAGATCGACGAACTTCGGTTCATACGTTTCATACACAAACACGTCGGTTATGTACGCTGGTCGAGAACACGTTCTCTGCGCTCTATTCCGCGAACACGAGATAACATATGGGTCGACGTTGTGGTTGTACGCGTCAAAGTTCCCCGCCGCAGTTGCCGCCATCTGGTTGTGGCGTTTTGTCGAACCATGAGCATATGCAGGATTCGTTGCCGGGACGGCACTGCATAATAGACCAGGACATCTGCGAGTCTCACGCATCTGCACACATTCATAACGTCTCAACGAACCCTCTTCTGCGAAAACGAACGAAAGACACTCCGCATCGGGGTAACCTCCGGCGTGCTGCAGCAACGGTTAGCCACATCCGCATCGCTATACCTATCCGTCCATGATGGTCAGCACGGAGACATGGACGGATAGTTGCGCTTCGGCTCTGCTCCTGGACCCACACGAATTGGAGAATCAGTCGACATTCTGGGTAGAACGAGGCCAATGTCGTCGAGCCACGAGTCCGGCACCCAGGCCATGAACGGTGAGAAGGGTCGCAGAGCATGGCAGTCAAGAACCGGCAACTTTCGGTATGCCGATGTCGCATACGAAGATGTCCGAACGGACCGACGCCGAGACAGTATATCACTGGATCATGACTGGCTGCGGCATTTTATCAAAGGTTGTATGCATGGAACGCCCTGATGATGTGATACACAAACGGAGGTTGAGGGGAGAGATCGGAGACATCTGATTCGAAGCGTACTGACGTCTCCACCGTTGACGTGGAAGACGCCAGTACCTGGACGATCTCAGAGTCTCGAAACGTCTCTCCGGCCAAAGGTCAGGCCGTGGACGTGGTCGGGGTCAAAGTATCCAACCTGATCGGAGACGGAGTGGATGCATATGACCTAGAACTGACCTTAATCAACATTGAAGCGCCGAGACGTGCATACTTTTGTCTTGGCTTGGGTCGCTATGCCTAAACGTTTCCCACAACCGAGTTACCAGGGATAAATCCGGCATGTCAGCAATGGAAAGCAAGCTAAACCCTGGCATATTCCGACCACTAGATTGAAAATCCATGAATCTCCGCAGAAACGATGGTCTTCCGACGAGCGCCAGGAGCCGTTGAGGGTCTAGTTCGCGGCCGTATGTAGAAACTACTGCAATGAGTTTCGTTAGAATTCGTTGCAATGGTCATACACATCTTGTCTCTATCTTTTCGATCCGTCCAGCTCGCTATTAACACATTTACAACAATATAGTTTCTTTGATGCGCCCGCGATGCTACCTGTGAATAGACCTGCAAGACTAGAAGCCGAAAGGGAGAATGCGAGAGCAAGGCGCGTCGGCACTTGCAGACTTCACCGATGAGAAGGCTTGGAAAGGGTCGCTACGAACCGCCATCATGACGCGCAGGATTTGACCGGTGCGGGAAGATCGCGTGGAGGGAGATAGACCTGGGGTAGAAGGCCTAGAGCTGACTGCAGAAGTTGCTTTTCGCGGTCTTCTCCGTTCCAGCTTCGTCGGCAAACGCGGACGCGAGGTACATTCGGACTGCAGGGCGTATGTGTATACATGTACGTACGGCATAGCGCCGATCATATACAATGGTTACTGACGATAGGCGTTGACCAAGCTCTGTCATAGCACTGCCGGTAAACGCGGAATCAGGATAAAACCCGACTGCGTGGTATATGCAACAGTGTAACCAGCCAAGGCCACCGGCCGAAGTATGATGATATTTCACGAAAAGCCTTGTTCAAACCCGCTATGGCGTGCTGAGCAGAACAGCCAGGAAATCCCACCTGCAATCTGCGGAAACCGTCATGCTATTGGCCACGCAGTGGCAAAGTATGTTTGGATTGCAGGGTATGTTTGCGAAACCAGGAGCCATCATTATCGTGGTTCAACGTGTAATCGTGATTGGAGACGAGCCTTGCCCAAGCTCAAATCGATGTGCTAGGTGCGAAAACCCAGTACAGCATCTCCCGAACGGCTCTCTGAAAGAAGCTCTCGGACATGGTTCGGAACTCCAGTGGTGCGGTCTATCATTCCAAGAGTGTCTCTCAAGTCGGCCGGCACTGATCCAGAGGGACCTGTTGGTTTAGCGGGCTTCACTCTCGTGATTGTGCCGTCCACCCAGCCTAGACTGCAAGAGACAATATGTCACTGCTACACCTTGTCAATCCTGAAGGATCTAATTCAGTAATCACTGGCCAATAACGTTGATACGGACACCTCAGGGCAACGGTCGCGCGTCCCGCCTATTTGCTCAGAATAGCTCGCTACTGGGAAAAAGAAAACCGCACGACCAAAATTGCCGACTGGATACGGACGAATATTGCGAAGCTGATCGGTATGTGAGCAGCAAGCTAGTCTAGCGTATCTTCTGTGTAATGAGGTCTAGGTACGGGTGCGAGAGTGCGGGAAGACGCTGGATAGGAGTGTCGTGCTGGGGGTCATACTCCGGCAATGGAAAGACGCAGTCAACGGCAAGTCCAGTCCGTAGATTGGTTCACAGCGAGCCGCGTTACGCTGCTGTCCGCACCACGAGGTTGTAATGTATGCGCGGTTGTGTAGGAAGAGACAAATATCGTACAGGCGCCACATCTCTGTCCACCTCAACACGATCAACGGAGGATGCGTTAGCTGAAAGTTTTGTCTCAACGATTGGAGCATGACGCGCCAGGAACATTGATTCCGCGGAAAACGCGGGTTTTGAGTTTCCGGTGTTCGGTTACGATAGGAACGAGTGATGCTGATCGAGGTGCCCAAGCATGCAGCAGGATAGGAATCTGAACAACCAGGTGAGTAGCCCTTGCGAATGCCCTGGCTGGAAGTTTCAAGCATGACGTGAGAGGCACCGGTGATCAATCGTGCGGAAGGCGCGGTTGTGAAGTTCAAGCAGTTCAGTTGTGATCTGGAAGGAGCGAGATCGCTCGATGTGCTCGCTGACGGATGCGATCGCTAGACAATTCCAGCCTGTATATTACGAGATGATTGCCATCGACACGATCTCGCAGTAAATGCGGGCCATGAGAGTGAAGTGATCGCCACGTTACGCAGTGATGAGCGAGTACCACCATGTTTCCAAGCATGCATGATGAAAGCACGAATGAGTGACCTTCGAAAGACGGGTTTTCCGGAAGACTCGTACCCGACGTGATAGGTGCTTTCGTGGAATGTGCGTGGGCCGCGGGCATCACACGATGCTCGCTGTGGTGTGGGCGTTAGTATAGTAGAGCGCTTAGAAGGGTGACGGATTGATACCATACCGAGAGTCAATAGCAGATGCATTCAACCGATGGCGCTGGTGCGTTTGCAGGTGAGTATAAAACATGACGTGACGAGTGCTGTTTGTCCAATGGTACAGAATACGTGGGTCTCCGGATCGAACAGTTCGGCCACGATCAGAAGGAGCGATGTCATTCGAGACGCCCAAGCATGCATGAAGAAAGCACAGCATAAGGAATTCACAGGGGATGCGTCTGCTAGAGCTTGACTGTGCCGTGTCACAGTGTTTTTGCTTCCGTCATGCGGAACACGCAGCTCTCGAAATGAAAACGCTCGGTCATAGTCCGAAAGAGTGGTGTCGCTCAAGGCGCCCAAGTAGCTACTTCGATCATGCGGAAGAGGCGGTTCTGGAGCTTTAGACACCGAGCCACGGTCGGGAAGGGCGGCATCATCCAGTTTCCAAAAACGTCCAAGGCAGGTGCAGTTGTGGCAGGCGCGGCACGCATCTTCAGCCTGTCTAACCATGGTTGACACTACGCAAGGAACGGTATCACATTAGTCGTAAAAAGAGAAACCACGACGTCGACGACCACCGACATGATATTAGAATGTTTAATTACTACTTCCTACATGAAAGGACCAAAAAAGATCGGGGGAATAAGTTATCGAAAAAGGAGCTAAGAAAACATACGAGAAGCTTCAGTGTCATGTCTAGACAGTATTGTAGCCACGTAAGTGTGATCCAAGACTGTCGGTTAAAGGTTGGAAAGGCCCCAGATAAGAAGAAATTGAAGCCCGCGCGGCATCCGACCATGTTCCTTCCGTGTCGGCGTTGCACAAGCCACCTATTACAAACGCCCGCAACTGTGGTGTATGATGACCAGTACACTCTTTGACGACAAAGCTAGAGGTGCATCAACATGGCCTAAGCCTCGTCTGCGTCGTGGTCTTGCAGTTGGCCGCTTTGTTCCCTGTTCATGCGGGCCTCGATCTCCTTGAGCTGGCTCTCGCGAGCCAAGAGTTCCTGCCGCTTCTCGTTGATCTCGCGCTGGACCTTGACTTCGATCTCGCGCAGCTTCTCCTCTTCACGTCGCAGTTGCTCTTCCTTCAAGCGCACTGACTGGCTGGCGAGATCCTCGGGGTTCATCGATGAGTCACTGTAGAGTGTTAGTATCCATATCAGAACAGAGCAGACATTAGACTTACGCAGCAGCACCACCTTCGACACTCTTACTAAGCTTCTCGGTACGGTAGTTCTCGTATAGGAAGTCATGCGTAATCTCCTTGAGATCGGCAAGATGGCTGTGGAGAAGAGCACTTCGAACGGCGAGGAAGTCGGAGTGGCGGGGGTTATCCACCTCAACGATACCCCAGGGGTATTGACGTGCCCGTACCCGTCGGCCATTGATCTCAACAATGTCTTCGGATCCAACAATGGCGAACGGCATCAGGCCACGAAGCTCGGCGTTCTCCTCGACCGTGTCCTCATCGTCCTCCTCAATGTCGTAGGGGAAGTTGTACACGGGGATACGGTAGTGCTCAATGTCCTCCATGACCAGCTTCTTCGACTCTGCCAGCTCGGCGGGTGTGAGGGAGTCGGCCTTTCCGATGACGGGGATGACGTTGCAGCGGGGCGACAGACGCTTCATGAGCTCAATGTCGAGTTCACGGAGACTAGCTGTTGTTAGCGGAAGCTGATTGAGCGGTGAGACACACGTACCCATGGCCTGTGGGTGTGATGAAGTAGAGCAGGACGTGTACACGGTCGTCGCGGAATCGGGGGTTACGCTTAATACGCGATTCCTCTGCGAGAATGCCGTCGTACTGTCGCTCAAGGTATCCGACGATCTCTGAGAAGCTGCGGGGTGGTAAGCGGGTGTGTCAACAGAGCTTGCAGAAGATGCCTACCTGGCCTCGTTGTCGATCTGGTCTCCGAAACCGGGTGTGTCAACGATGGTGAGCGAGATGCGGGTGCCTTCCTCGTCGAGTTCTGATGTTTGTTAGCAGCCGACGCGACGATGCCATGGCCATCAATGCCACATACCGACTGTGATGGGCTTGATCTTGACGCCCTCCTCGACGTGTGCGGTTGTTGGGTCGTCAACCTCCTTGTGTCCGAGCACTTGCTTGCCGCAGAGGGTGTTGACGAAGGTTGTCCGGCCAGTACCAGAGGCACCACAGACCATCAAGCAGAACTGGATACCCTTCTTGACATTCTTCTTTCTGCGCGTCTTGTTAAGCGCCTGTGACATTGTTAGCCGTCGTGGTCAATGGCAAGTGTGGTTGTGGTGGGTAGGGCGGCATCGTGTGCCTGAGGGAGACGTGGTATCGGGGAGCGTCGTACCGAAGACATGATGAACTCGGGGGTGGGGAATGTGCTGGGTGGTGGTGGAGGCGGCGAGTAGACGCAATTGAGACAGCCAGGCGTGGAGGCGAGACTGCTTGGAGGTGAGACGGGGGCGTATGTCTGTGGTGTTGTGTTGGAGCGGTGTCGTCGTGGAAATTTGGGGACGTTGGCAGCTACTCCCTGCGCGATGCAAAGGGGCTCGCTAGCGTACAACCCCCCGGTCGTACCTCCTTCTTGGCGCGACCACCTGGCGCGTCTGCTTTTGGCAAGATATACAACAACGAGTAGTCGACTCAATCACCATTACACGCTTAACCACGAGAGGCCAAATTTCTTTACCTGGACTTGGTTCAGGTACCATGTAGTAGTAATTGAACACGATTAGGCAGCTGCGCTGCCGCTGGTACTTCGCGGGGTATTCCTCTCAGGGTCCACCACGATCCTTGGAATCGTGTAATGAACAATTTTGGATTCACTTCCCTAGATGTGCACATGGTCCTCGAGGCAATCAATCGGTGTCCGCATCTCATCAGAATTGATGCTGCCCAAAAGCATCGTTGGATATCTATCTCAGGCCCGGAAAGCCACGCTAGTCACAAGTGGAAAAGCTCCCGCAGCTCCAGTGCCAAGCACCCGCGCCTGTAGGCGGATGACATGGTAAATGACCTAGCTTGGGGAGCTGTGGACCCTCGATATCTCTCCCAGACCAACCTTCTCGCCGCTCCTCACTATCCTCGCCTCTGCCTCAGTCGCTGCTGAGAAAATGGGTCTGCCACACTTTTGGACCCCGCGATAGCGCCTTTCGCATCGTTTGCTGGCCACATCCCCGTCGCAGTCTCCCCGGCCCAACACTCCACCCAACTCCGCATTGCAACTCAAGACGCCCCACTTGCGCATCGTAGTGGTTGAAACCTATCCACAAACATCTCATTTCTTCGCTGCGCCCAACATGAATACTCGACCTATTCTAGACTCGGATACAGGGCCCTTTGTCCTCTCGGCATCCTTCAACGCCGACTGCTCTCACTTCTCGGTGGCTTTGGAGACCGGATTCCGCGTATTCTCCTCCACAACATGCGAAGAGAAGATCGCCAGAGGTATTGACGACGCGCGGACAAAGACTGCCCTAGCGACTGCAGCATGCTAACATGGCCGTAGAAGTCGGCGGCGGCATCGGCTGCGCAGAGATGCTCGGCAACAAGAGTTACATTGCCCTAGTCGGAGGAGGGAAGCAGCCCAAGTACCCTCAGAACAAGGTTAGCTTTCCTGGCGACTCCGACTGGCTTCTTGTCAACGACACTGACATCATCTACGAGGTCCAAATCTGGAACGATAAAACCGAACGCTTCACCACATCGGTCGAATTCAAGACGCCGGTCCAGCGCGTGCGCCTCAGCCAGACACACATGATTGTCGCCTTGCTGAACTCGATATGCATATACAAGATGAAAGTACCGCTAGCCAAAACCGCGGAATACGAGACAGTCAACAACCCGTTCGGGCTGTGTGAGCTAGGCACGAACATTGTCGCATTCCCTGGTAGAGCGGCAGGCCAAGTCAAGATCTACGATCTGAACACGGGCAACGTCAGTATCATCCCGGCCCACGAAAGCCCCTTGCGCGCAATCGGGATAAGCAGGGCGGGCGATCTTATTGCTACGGCTAGTGAGCAGGGCACGCTGATACGCCTGTGGTCCTTTCCCTCGTGCACAAAGCTCGCTGAGCTGCGCCGCGGCGTCGACCCCGCTGCCATTTTCTCCCTCGCCTTCTCGCCCGACGGCTCGACCCTTGCTGTCACGTCCGATAAATCGACACTCCATATCTACGACCTCGTCACCGCAACAACAGCTGCCGCAAACGCCGATCCCAGTCAGCACAAATACGGCATCCTATCCAAGATTCCTTTGCTACCCCGCCAGTTCTCCGATACGTACCCGACTGCGACTGTTAAGTTCGAAATGGGCGATGAACCGACTGCTTGGGGGCCGCATGGTAGGTCTGCAACACTTAGTGCTGGGATACCTGGTGTGCCTGGGGGGCGTCCAACAAAAGGCCTTATTGGGTGGTTGAACGACGAGACTATTCTTGTTATCGGTGCTGGGCAGGATGCGCGGTGGGAGAGGTTCCATGTGGGTCCTGATGATAAAGGCAAGAAGTGTGTTGTTACGAATGGGTGGAGAAGGTATATCGATTAGAGATGTCTTCGTTAGAGTATGGATTGGCGGAGCGAGATGGTGAAGAAGTGTGTAGCGAGTGAAATCTTTTTTTTCTTGGCTGGGATCTGGCGTTTGAGTCTATTGGGTATGAGAGGTGTTTTTGTTGCATTCGCTTTGGCGTTCAGATACCCAATGTTATTTTTGACAATCCACCGTTTTGTACCGTCGTGTTTGATTGTCAGCTTGGCCGTCTGGATAGTCATGAGCTATTCTCATCCATAAATGGGTATGTCTTTGCTCTGCGTCTTGGGTACTTAGAAGACTAGACATCAGTCGCCGCAAAGCGGAAAAAGGATGATTAGGGATATACGAACCCCTAACTACCTCATCGTCGTCTGTAGCGACTCTTCTCACTATCACGTGCCGTTCACGTCAGTCCAATATCCCACGCACACTCCATGTAAGAAATGTACCCAACTACGTACACTAGTTTCCTACATAACAGTTCTACCTCGATATACGCAGCACGTCCATGAAACTGTACACAAGACTTCCATCACACTCTATACAAGACCCCGACCCACCTGCTACAGTCATCAACATGCACAACGTGCGATAACCACACAATTTCTTCGTTTACATTCAACATTCTCATTCCACTCTCTAACTTGCTACGGTTTTTTTCCCGGCTCGTCCCATGTCCACCTTGCTTTGCCACATTCCACATTCTATGCACTGCTAAACCTCATCTGCTCAAAGGTTTGAAAACACAGTTCATATATGTGTATATATATATCTTCTTTACTCCCAAAATCCATCCAACGCTGTCAGACATTTGTAGAAACAACTTACCGACTCAAGTTCAACCATCGACGTTTACTGACTGAATGACTAACTAGCAAAGACTTGCTGGAAAACGCCCCTTCCATGTTTGTTACTCGGTATACACAATTTCCGTTTCCCCATCTTCTCCGGAGATTTCGTGGGAGAAAAAAAACACAGCCAATCCAAAGTCGAGTTTGAAGAGAAGAGAGAGAGACACACAGAGAGAAGAGTGGGTCGAAGAAGCGAATAAAGTCAAAAGCCCAGTTGTGCACATTGAGTACACGACGAAGGTAAAAAGTGAATGGAGACGCAGAAGGAGAAAAAATAATAGAGAAGGTAGAAGTAAGAAGTGAGCACATAAAACCTCCATATCATCCCTCTCTCTCCCCCCGTTCAGCACAGAAGTGAAAGTTACAACAAGATCGGACGATAGGAATGAAGAGTACAAAAGTTGAACAAAAGATTTGAAATTAACTTCTCTCTCTCTCTCTCTCTCTCTCTTATATGTGTAAACCATTTTAAAGTGACAAACAATTCAAACCAAGAAAAAAAAACAAGGTGTTGGGAGAAATGAAAAAAACTTTGGGGTATCGTGCAAAGAAAGGTATAGAGCCACAGAACAACCCCGTGCAGCGCGACTTTCAGTTACACGGTTTTTACACATAATCCAAAACCATAAACCCCCCCTTCTTCTTCTCATCCTCCTCCTCTAAGTGGCTCTCTTTTTCTTCCCCGCCCCTGACTAGGCGACAGGCAAGGCGGCGAAGCCAGTAGGACGGAGATGTCTCTCTCTCTCCATGTGTGTGTCTCTCTCTGTGAGAATGAAACAACTCGTATGTTGCTGCTCTCTCCCTCTCTCCTTCTGCTCGAAAACGTAGTAGATGTATAACACATCAAAGTGTGTCAAGATGGAAAAGTGAAAGTGAAAAAAAAGGAAAATATGTCGTGGCGGGGTCGTTAAAACAAGAGAAACCAGTCCTCTTTTCCAAGCCTCTTTTTTTTTATAACAAGATGAGGTAATTGCTAGGCGCAATACCCGTCTCCCCATTCGGCTTCTTGGCCTGCCACCACCGCCCACTAACATCCGACACTTCCAGAATATCATGTTTCTGAAAGCTGATTTCATTCGCATCATCTGGATTAGCCTCGTAGCTGTAAATCGCCTTGGCACGGTACGGATATTCAATCG
>Ga0265797_10001150_pt1 | contig 47304 bp, 42 predicted proteins | sample P2T30metagenome_FD_192433 | JGI IMG/M metagenome (GOLD analysis project Ga0265797, IMG submission 192433) | Plant litter microbial communities from East Loma Ridge, Irvine, California - P2 T30 | ecosystem: Environmental > Terrestrial > Plant litter > Unclassified | place: USA: California...
TGAAGTTGGTAGTACCTTTTGATGACCGAATAACACTCTATAATATGAGAAAACAATCTGTCAATCTTTGGGCCGTGCTTGTTTGTGTGGTGATTTCCCAAATAATTCCTGCCCTGTGTTACTGGGTATTTTCCGGTTCCTGGATGGCCTTGAATGGCTTTACCACGGATCCGATACAGGCGGCCAACAGCCCGGTTCCTTATCTGGCAAGTATCGTCTCTTCCTGCTTTTCTTGCTATACCATTGCCTGGATTTTTACAAAAATACCGGTTAAATCAATGATTACAGGATTTCTAACCGGGTTGCTTTTTGGCGTTGTCTTTGTATTTTCTGAGATAGTTGTAAAGGATTTGTTTTCAATGAAACCTTTGTTAATGTCATTGCTTGACGGCGGAGTGCGTGCAGTTGTCTTTGCAATTACAGGCGGAATACTGGGAGCGTGGCGAAAATATGAGTAACCATAATCCATTATTGTATATTTGGCCATATTTTCCGGTAACCAAACTTTCAGACTTTCTTGTCAGGTTATCTGAAAGTTCAATCGCAGCCTGTTTTTAGTTCAATGAGAAATTGCTCTGTTGTTTTTTTTATCGTCTGTTTCATTTGCACCCATTCCTATTCGCAGGATTTGATTGTGACCAATGTGGGAGACTCTATTTCCTGTAAAATTATCCGGCAGACGGCAACTATCATCCATTATTCCTACTTCAAGTACAATATTACTACGGTTAAAGAATTAAGCCGGAAAAAAATCAGGTCAGTTATACCGGGCTATTATCAGGATAAGCAGAATTTGCAGGAACCAGCCGGGGAAGTACAATCGGATTCACTGGCTGGAAATCCGGTTGAAATTTTACTTACGGCAGATGATTCATTTTCCCTTTCCGACCCTGCTGGGATCTGGCAGTCGCGGTGGCAAATTGGCATTAACGGAGGTTATTCTTATCGGCTCTTTCGTCCGCTCATCAGTGCAACAGCCTATGAAGCCAGGTACATTGAAAAAATAAAATCCGGATATTCCATTGGTGCTGATGTATTTTATTTCCCCTGGAAAAGAGTAGGTTTTGGTTTAAAATATGACATTTACAGAAGCACAGGCGAGCGTGACATACGTACCAAAGACAATATCACCATCCAATTTACAGGTGCGTCCGTGGCCTACAGAATGGGAATTGTTGATCACAAAACTTCGCTCTTGACTGCATTCTGGGCCGGATATCAGCCTTATAAAAATATTGCAACGCACATTGGTCAGGAATATACATTAAGAGCAAAGACAATGGGGTGGGGCATAAGTGTCGGCGTAGACCGTGCCATCAGCAGGGCTGTGGCTTTGAGTCTGTCAGGATCATGTTTTATCAGCAGTGCTTACAAATTACAGCGCGATCATAAAGGCAGAATAGAAACGGTAAATCTGGCGAGAGAAAAATTTGAAGACCTTTCCCGTGCTCAAATTACGTTGGGTGTCAAACTGCTGAAATAAACATCTTTTAATATTTTACTGGGTTATCGCCTTTCAATTGATTTTTCAATAAGTAAGGGATAATACCCCATAAATCAGTCTTCCTAATAAATCCTGCCAAAAATTCGGAGAAAATTCATTTTCTCGGTGGTAGATTTCTATGCAAAAAGCCTTCATTTATATACATCTTTTACTAATTTCTAAACCCATTTTGATGAACGATTATTTTCTTGCCGGCAAACATTGCTTTTGCAGGTCCGCAATGTACGTTATCATTCTATGTACCGCGCTCAGCAGTATTTCGTTAGCACAGACTGCAAAATCCAAAAAGCCGCTTGTTGTATTTGTAACCGGGGATCATGAATACAGTGGTGAAGAAACGTTGCCGGTCATTGCAGCCGAGCTGGAGAAAACTTACGGGATGCGTACCAAGGTTTTAAAAGCCTATCCGGATCATAATGCCGAGAAAGACATTCCCGGACTCGAAATATTGAAAGAAGCTGATCTTGCTGTATTTTACCTGCGCTGGCGGCAGCTTCCAAAAGATCAGCTGACATATATAGAAGATTATCTTAAAACCGGGAAACCTGTGATGGGTTTCCGGACGACCACGCATGCCTTTAATTTTCCAAAAGGTCATGAAAGTGAGAAATGGAATGCATTTGGTGAATTTGCATTCAATGCTCCTCCCGGTTGGGGCGGAAAAGCAGGTCACACGCATTATGGGCATAATAGCAGTACAGACGTAACCGTTATCCCCGAACAAGCAAAAAATCCGATCCTGACAGGTGTCGATCCTTCATTTCACGTTCGTTCATGGCTATATCGGGTCCTTCCTGACTATCCGACAAAAGGTTCTACATTACTGCTCATGGGTAAGTCGGTTGATCCTGATAAAGCGGCCATTGAGAATCCGGTAGCATGGACTGGGACTAATTCCTTTGGCGGAAAAGTTTTCATGACAACCATGGGGCATCCGGAGGATTTTCGGATTGAATCTTTTCAAAGACTTATAATCAATGCAATTCACTGGGAATTAGGAAAGAAAGTACCAAAGTCATGGAAAGGCAGGCTGGATATTCAGGTTCCTTACCGGGAAGCCAAATAGATAAGTCCGGGCATCAAACGATTCTATTCTAACTAGTTAATTTCTTTTCGAATCTGATCTATTACAAAAATACAAATGACTAAACCCAGAAAAAAAGGTGTAACAGGATTGCTGCTGGCTATCGGACTGGCCGTTTTGGCTGTCAGTGCGTTTCAGTTCAGTCAGTCTGTAATGCTGAAAATTAATAAAGGATCCCGCATTGTCCTGTTAGGTAATAATCTGGGTTCCAGAATGATGAATTACGGTCACTTTGAAACCGAGATGCAGGTGCGTTATCCTGAGCTTTCTTTATTTATCCGTAACATGTGCGACGGAGGTGATACTCCGGGTTTCAGGCCGCATGCAAGCCGTAACCTTCCCTGGGCGTTTCCCGGAGCGGAAAAATTTCAGACTGAACTGGCGACAAATTCTGGAAGTGAAGGTCATTTTGACACACCAGACCAATGGCTGACACGTTTGAAAGCAGATGTGATTATTGCTTTTTTTGGGTACAATGAATCGTTTCAGGGTAAAGCCGGACTTGCTAATTACAAAGCCGAATTAGACGCTTTTGTAAAACATACATTGAGTCAGAATTACAACAGCGCCAATCCACCTCAGCTGGCCCTGGTTTCACCAATAGCCTTTGAAGACCTTTCATTAAAGTTTGATCTGCCCAATGGCAAAAAGGAAAATGCAAATATCGCTTTGTACGCACAGGCAATGAAAGAAGTAGCTGCGCAAAACAAGGTATTGTATGTAGATGCATTTACACCTTCGCAAAACTGGTATGCGGCTACAAAGGAAGATCTTACCATCGATGGTTCGCAATTGAATGATGCCGGCTATAAAAAGCTTAGTCTGCTTCTTTCCGATCAGATTTTCGGTAAGGTGTCTCCCAAAGGTGAAGCCAACAGAAGCCTGGTTCAGGCCGCTGTTGCAGAGAAAAACTTTATGTGGCACAATGACATCAAGGTTCCGAATGGCGTACACGTGTATGGCCGGCGTTACAACCCTTTTGGCCCGGATAATTATCCAGCCGAAATTGAAAAGATCAGAGAGTTGACTGCGATACGGGATACGGCGATCTGGCTGGCTGCTTTAAAGGGCGAAAAGATGGATTTGGCTAAGGCCGATAAAAATACAAAACAATTGCCGCCAGTTAAAACCAATTTCAATCCTGAAAAAAACGGGAGCCTGGAATACCTGTATGGCGAAAATGCATTGAAAAAACTGAAAGTGCCGGATGGTTATAAAATCGAGCTTTTCGCTTCGGAAGAACAATTTCCTGATCTGGCAAAACCGATGCAGATGTCTTTTGACAACAAGGGCAGATTGTGGATTGCTACCATGCCAAGCTATCCGCATTACAAACCGGGAGACTCAAAACCCAATGATAAAATCATTATTCTTGAAGATACGAACGGGGACGGCAAAGCGGATAAACAAACCGTTTTTGCTGATGGCCTCCATCTGCCGGTAGGTTTTGAAATTGCACCCGAAGGTGTTTATGTATCTCAGGGAACAAATCTTAAATTTTACCAGGATACAAATGGAGACGATAGAGCGGATAAAGTTGAGATTTTGCTGAGTGGTTTTGATGATCATGATACGCACCACAACAGCCACGCATTTACAGTGGACCCTTCCGGAGCCATTTACTCTGGTGAAGGTGTTTTCCTGCATACCAACGTAGAAACTTCCTATGGCCCGGTACGGGCGACAAACGGCGGATTTTATCGTTACAGCCCACAGCTGCGCAAGCTTGAACGTACGGCACAGCTCTCCATCCCAAATCCATGGGGAATTGCGTTTGACGACTGGGGTCAGCCGTTCTTTGCTGAAACATCAAGTCCGGATGTACGCTGGATGATGCCGGGAACGGTTTTGCCAAGATACGGTGAAGCAACGCACAAATCTGTTCAGCTGATTGAAGAAGCGCATCGCGTACGTCCTACTTCCGGTCTTGAGTTTGTTTCCAGCCGTCATTTCCCGGATGAACTGCAGGGTGATATGCTCATCAATAACACGATTGGATTTTTAGGTACAAAGGAACATACTTTAAAAGATGACGGAACAGGTTACAAAAGTACGCACCGCATGGACCTGGTCGTAAGTGACGACCGCAATTTCAGGCCTGTGGATATGGAGTTTGCGCCGGATGGTTCGCTCTATCTGATCGACTGGCACAATATCCTGATCGGTCACATGCAGCACAATGCAAGAGATCCATTGCGTGATCATTCACACGGGCGCGTTTACCGCATTACATATCCGTCGAGACCTTTGGTTAAACCCGCAAAGGTGGCAGGTGCCAGCGTCGAAGAACTTTTGGATAACCTGAAACTACCGGAATCCCGTACCCGGTACCGGACACGCCGGGAATTACGCGGGCGCAGTGCCGCAGAAGTTTTGCCCAAGCTGACAAAGTGGGTAGCTGGTCTGGATAAAAGCGATCCGCGATATGAGCACCATGTACTGGAAGGCCTTTGGGTTAGCTGGGGATTGAATAAAGTCGATCAGAAACTGTTGAGACAAATGCTCAAAGCAAAAGATTATCATGCACGTGCTGCTGCCGTTAATGTGGTTCGGTACACAGGTCATCAGGTCGCCGATCAGGCTGATTTATTGATGCAGGCTGCCCGTGATGAAAACGGCAGGGTGCGTCTGGAAGCAATTGTTTCTGCAAGCTGGCTGCCCAGAGAAAAGGGGCTGCCAATCCTGGCCGAAGCTAAAAAGAAACCGCTGGATGAATGGATGATCCATGCTTATGATGCTGCAGTTGCCCATATCAGCGGTTTGCCGGTTAAAAAGGAAAAAGAAGTAGTTGTTAAAACGGGTTTGAAAGGTAAAGAGCTTGATCTCTTTAACATGGGAAAAACGATTTATGCAAAAGAAGGATATTGTTCCACCTGTCATCAGCCCGACGGTAAAGGGCTGGTTTCATCCGGTTTTCCGCCACTGACCGGAAATAAGTGGGTTACCGGTAGTGATGAGCGTTTAATTAAAGTTGTACTAAAAGGATTGCTGGGGCCAATTGAAGTTGGCGGGCAGAAGTTTCCGGGACAGGTGCCGATGACTCCTTTCGGAGGATTGCTTAATGACCAGGAAGTAGCAGCCGTGCTGACTTATGTGCGGAACTCGTTTGGGAATCAGGGAGCGGCAATTACTGCGGACAAAGTTCAGAAAGTCAGAGCGGCAACCGAGAAAAAAGTAGACTTCTACTCTCCTGATCAGTTACTAAAAGAACATCCGATGGAAAAATAAACAGTAATTAAGATTAATAGTAAAGGCGGATGTCCCGATAGCGGATATCCGCCTCTACTATTTAATTGATACTTATCAGGTATCCCGTGTGGGGTGAAATCGCCGGCAGTCACGGGAATACCTTTTAGGATAATTCTTCTAAAACAGGCTATTTTCTTTACTCTACCGGGAATTGATTTTTCCAGGGAGCAATAATGAATTTCAACTAGGTTTTTGGGTAAAATTGACGTATATTTGCATGTTATAAGGTACCTTAAATGGCTCTTTTTATTGTAGGGTAAAATAAACTATATGTCAAACGAAACAGTGCTTGAAGCAAATTCATATTCAGCCCAAAATATCCAGGTTCTTGAAGGTTTAGAGGCCGTACGTAAACGTCCGGCAATGTACATCGGTGACACTGGTTTTAAAGGTGTTCACCATTTGATTTGGGAAGTTGTAGATAACTCCATTGATGAGGCAATGGCAGGCTATTGTGACACGATTAACGTGACAATAGAGAAGAATAATTCCATAACAGTGCAGGATAACGGTCGCGGTATTCCAACCGGGATCATGGCAAAGGAGAAAAAATCGGCGCTGGAAGTTGTTCTTACCGTTCTTCACGCCGGTGGTAAATTTGATAAAGACACGTATAAAGTTTCCGGTGGTTTGCACGGGGTGGGGGTATCCTGCGTTAACGCACTTTCTATTCATCTTCGCGTAGAAATTCACCGCGAAGGCAAGATTTTTGAGCAGGAATACAGCGAAGGAAAACCGCTGTATCCGGTACGCGTAATCGGAGAATCAGAGAAGACAGGAACATTCATTCACTTCCTGCCTGATAATACTATTTTTACGGTTACGGAATATAAATATGAAACCGTTGCTACCAGGTTAAGAGAATTGTCTTTTTTGAATAAAGGCATCCGGATTACACTGGAAGATAAGAGAGAAGAAAACGAAGACGGTACTTTCCGCAGTGAAGAATTCCATTCTGAAATCGGACTGAACGAATTTGTTCTTTATCTTGAAGGAACACGTACAGCGCTGATACCGGAGCCGATCTACATGGAGAATACCAAAGGTTCGGTACCGGTGGAAATAGCGATGATGTACAATACATCTTACGGTGAGAATGTGTTTTCTTATGTAAACAACATTAATACCATTGAGGGTGGTACGCACGTATCGGGTTTCAGAGCTGCCCTTACCAGAACGCTGAAAGGGTACGCCGAAAAATCGGGTGTGCTTGCAAAAGAGAAAATTGAGATCAGCGGTGATGACTTCCGTGAAGGTTTAACGGCGGTAATTTCAGTTAAAGTAGCTGAACCTCAGTTTGAAGGTCAGACCAAAACCAAGCTTGGTAACTCGGAAGTTGTGAGCGTGGTAAGCCAGGTTGTGGCAGAGATGCTTGAAAACTATCTTGCAGAACATCCAAAGGAAGCAAGGACGATCATTGAAAAAGTTATTCTTGCTGCCAAGGCACGTATTGCTGCGAAAAAAGCACGCGAAATGGTGCAGCGCAAGAACGTGATGAGCGGGACAGGGCTTCCGGGTAAGCTTTCCGACTGCTCTGAAACGGATCCTTCGGTTTGTGAATTGTATTTGGTTGAAGGGGATTCGGCAGGTGGAACGGCCAAACAAGGACGTAACCGTGCTTTCCAGGCGATTTTGCCGTTAAGAGGTAAAATTCTCAATGTTGAAAAAGCGCAGGAATACCGGATATATGAAAATGAAGAAATCAAGAACATGTTCACCGCAATGGGTGTGCAGATCGGAAAGGAAGGCGATGAACGTGCATTGAATATTGACAGGCTGCGTTATCACAAAATTGTGATCATGACGGATGCGGATATTGATGGTAGTCACATCAGGACTCTGATCCTTACTTTCTTCTTCCGTTATATGAAAGTGCTGATCGATCACGGATATATTTATATTGCACAGCCGCCGCTTTATCTTGTTAAAAAGGGAAAAGAGGAGCGTTATTGCTGGACTGAGGCTGACCGTGAGCTCGCAATACGGGAAATAGCAAACGGAAGAGAAGATACTGTTAACGTGCAGCGTTATAAAGGTCTCGGAGAAATGAATGCGGAACAATTGTGGGAAACAACGATGAATCCGGACAAGAGAAGCCTTAAACAGGTTTCAATCGAATCGGCAGCAGAGGCAGACCATTTGTTCTCCATGCTGATGGGTGATGAAGTTGGACCGAGAAGGGACTTTATTGAAAAGAATGCAAAATATGCACGTGTGGATGTGTAGAAATTAGCTTCCGGCATAAATATTTAAACGGATGACTGATCAGATACAGTCATCCGTTTCTTTTTGCTGAAAACTTAACAGAATCTTTATCTTGTAAAAACATAAGGTTCGTACATTCGTTAAATATAAATTACCACACATTATAAAAGCTTCCAATTTAGATTTTTAGATTATGCCTGGCCCAATGGATTCCATATATAGCAACGAAAAAAAAGGTAGATTAACCAATATATTTTCCTTTTTTAAAAACCCCAAAGATCCTGTGCCTATGGAGGATTCAAAATTGATCAGTTCTGCGGAAAAAGCAAACACACTTGTTCAGCAAAGTGATTTCATAAGCCGTGACCTGAGCTGGTTGAAATTTAATGATCGCGTGCTGGATCAGGCTATGGATGAGGACAGGAACCTGTTTGACAGACTTAAATTTCTTGCCATCACAGCCTCCAATCTGGATGAATTTTTTACAATTCGTATCGGGAGTCTGTATAATTATCTTGATTTCGGAAAAGAACGTCTGGATTATTCAGGGCTGAGAGAAATTCCTTTCAGGAAGTTGCTGATGAAAGAATTGCATGACTCTGTACGCAGGCAAAATGAATGTTATAAAAACCAGCTTCTTCCATTATTTGCACGTCACGGATTCAGGATTATTAAGCTGGATGAAATCGATGAGAAAGAGAAGGAAGAGGTAGCAGAATATTTCGAACGTACGGTGTATCCCATGCTTACACCTATGCTCTTTGATTATACACACGCTTTTCCGGTATTGCTGGCCAAAGTGCTTATTCTCGGCGTAATCACTCAGGTAAAAGGAACTACTTCGGAAGAAGACAGGAAACTTTCATTTGTACAGCTTCCGCTGAACCTACCCAGGTTTTACCCGATTGAGCGGGAAGAGGAGTTGTTATTTTTGCCCATTGAGGTAATCGTTCGTGAGTTCATTCACAAACTTTATCGTAACGTAGATATTGTTTCTACAAATCTTTTCCGGATTATAAGAAACGGGGATTTCTCTCTCGAAGAAAGTGATGATGTCGAATCTGATTTTATAGATGAGATCAAGCAAAAAATAAAAAGCCGTCGTTTAGGCAGGGTAGTGCAGGTTTCCTTTGAACCTGATGCAAACCCGGATCTGCTTAACCTGATTAAAAAACGATGGGAGATTGATGAGTATAATGTATTTACAATTGATGGTATTATTGATTATACTTCTTTATGGTCCATTATCAAACATCCCGAATTTAAAGATCAGATACCTCCCGTACACCCTTCGGTTCCACCCCTGGGCCTGGACAGAGAGCGTATTCCTGATATTTTTGAAGTGATGAAGGAAAGAGATATTCTTTTGCATCACCCTTATAATAATTTTGAACCCGTACTTCAGTTACTGGAGCAGGCTGCCGAGGATCCGAAAGTACTTTCGATCAAACTGACTATTTACCGGCTTGCTAAAAACTCGCGGGTAACCCAGGCCTTACTGCATGCAGCGGAAAACGGAAAACACGTAGCGGTTTTGTTTGAAGTAAAAGCACGGTTTGACGAAGAAAATAACATCAAGGAGGCACAGCGTTTACAGAAAGCAGGCTGTTTTGTAATCTATGGAATTGGTTTGCTGAAAACGCATACCAAACTTCTACTGATTGTACGGAATGAGGGTAATCGTGTGTTACGTTATGCACATTTATCAAGTGGTAACTATAATGAAGATACTTCACGGTTGTATACAGATACCGGACTGTTAACTTCCAATGAAGAATATACGCACGACATTTCTGAGTTTTTTAATGTAATCACGGGTCACTCGATTCCATCTGAATATCAGAACCTGATTACAGCTCCAAGGTATATGCGGGCAAAACTGATTGAATTGATTCAGCAGGAAGCAGCAAATGCACAGGCTGGTCTGCCAAGCGGTATTTGTATAAAAATTAATTCGCTGGAAGACAGGGATATCATTCTTGAACTTTACCAGGCATCACAGGCGGGTGTGCCTATTCAGCTGATCGTTCGTGGTATGTGCTGTCTGCGTCCGGGACGAAAAGGGTTGAGTGAGAACATTACTGTTCGATCGCTGGTAGGAGATTTTTTGGAACATTCGCGATTATTCTATTTTCATCAGCAGGGCGAACCGTTGGTTTACGGAGGAAGCGCCGATGCCATGGTCCGCAGTTTTGATAAAAGAATTGAATCTCTTTTTAAACTGGTTGATCCGCGGGTACGCCAGCAGGCCATTCACCTTTTATATTTCAGTTTGCAGGATAATGTAAATGCTTATGAAATGCAGGAAGATGGCACTTATGTAAAGTGCAAGGTAGAACCTGGAGAAACGCCACTGAATATTCACAAAGCTTTCTATGACGTTAAGCTTGAAGATGTGATGAAAATTAAGCTTTTTACAGATGAATCGGCAGAAGCTGAGGAGCTTGCCGAATCATTTGAAATTCAGTTGCCGGAAAATAGTGAAGGTCCGGTTTCAGACCAAAACAGCTAAAATGATTGCAAAAGCCTGCTAACGATAAGAAAGCAGGCTTTTTGTTACAAAAAAATAAGGATTATTCCTTATAAAAAACACGTTTTACACGTTCTCCGATCCCTGTTAACATTTCATAAGGAATAGTGCCAATACTGCTTGCTAAATCGGTAATAGGTACTTCTTTGCCAAAAACAATTACTTCATCCCCTTCTTCTACCTGGGCATTGGTAACGTCAATCATGGTCATGTCCATGCATATATTGCCAATTGTCGGACAAAGCATTCCGTTAACATAAAACCTCCCGATGCCATTTCCCAGTCCCCGGTCATATCCGTCGGCATAACCGATTGCCAGCGTTGCAATAGCTGAATCGTGGGTAACCTGTCCCTTTCTACTGTAACCGACAGTTTCTCCAGCAGCAAGATATTTAATTTGGGAAACAATGGTTTTTAGTGTTCCAACAGATTGCAGCGCATCCTGTTCCCGGTTTGTTGCCTCCACACCATACATGCCAATCCCGAGCCGAACCATATCCAGCCTGTATTCCGGAAAACGTACAATTCCTGCAGAATTAAGAATGTGCCTGATCACAGAATATCCTGTTGCACTTTCGATACGGGACACACCGTCAATAAACCGTTGATATTGTTCTTTTGAAAAAGCATTATGTTCTCCTTCATCTGCTCCCACCAGATGTGAAAATACGCTGGCAATACGAACAGCCGGATTTTGTTTTATCTGATCCAGTAGCCATGTATAGTCATTTTCAACGAAGCCCAGCCGGTGCATTCCTGTATCCAGTTTTAAATGGATCGGAGGCGTCGCCGAAGGTTCGTTTCGTCTTCTGACATATTCGATCCATGCGCTGAGTATAGAACGACTGTATATTTCCGGTTCAAGGTTATATTGCCACAACAGATCAAATGTTTGTGGTGTAGCGTTCATGACCATAACCGGAAGTGTAATTCCCGACTGGCGCAAAACAATACCTTCGTCTGCATAGGCAACACCCAGGTAATCGACCCGGTGATACTGGAGTAACGATGCCACTTCTGAACTTCCGCTTCCATAGGCAAAAGCTTTCACCATCGCCATGATTTTCGTTCCCTGACCTGCTTTTGACCTATAAAAATTAAGATTATGTGTAAGCGCATCCAGGTTTATTTCCAGTACAGTTCCATGCACTTTCTGCTGCAGGCGATGTACGATTTTTTCAAAAGAAAACGAACGTGCCCCTTTGATCAAAACCAGACTGTCGTGAAGTGAAGCATAGGGGAATTCTCTTAAAAAGGATTCTGTATTTTTGTAAAATGCTTTATCTCCAATGTCAAAGCTCTCAGACTGGCTGGTTATTTCCGGTCCAATACCGATCAGGCGGTCTACGGATTTTTCATTTAATAATCTGGCAATTGTCTGGTACAGATCTGCCGGTGCCTGCCCGGTTTGTAAAACATCAGAAAGAATAACGGTTTTAAGTTTTCGCTGTTCCTGCTGCCCCAAAAAGTTCATAGCCATGGAAAGCCCCTGCACATCATTGTTGTAGGTATCATCAATAATGTAACAATGGTTAATTCCTTCTTTCAGTTCAAGGCGCATGGAAACGGGGCGCAAAAGATCTATTCTTTGCTGGATCTCTGATTCGATTAAACCGAAGTCAAGCATAAAAACGATGCAGTGAATCAGGTTTTCAAGAGAAGCGTCGTCCCGGAAAGTTGTTTCAAAACGATGAGTACCCTGCGACCCGTTCAGGGTGACGACAGTGGTATTTCGCTTGAATGTATACGCAACCTGAACGTCAGCGCCGGAAAGTACATTTCCCCAGCTGATTGTTTTCAGAAAAGGATTAACAGGCCGTAAAATCAGACGGATCTCTTCATCAATATCTGTATAATCCTTGCGGTAAATCAGCTTTTGAACCTTGGTGAACAGACGTAGTTTTTCGGTGATCTTTTGCTTGCGGCTGCGAAAGCCGTTGTCGTGTGCGGAGCCGATGTTGGTAAAGATCCCGATGGTTGGCTGGATAATCTGTTGCAGATATTCCATTTCGTGTGCCTGTGAAATACCAGCTTCAAAAATACCAATGGTATGTTCTTTATTGATATTCCAGACCGACAGCGGCACGCCGATCTGGGAATTATAGCTTTTTGGACTGGCTGCTACGCGCTGACCGGGCGTAATCAATTGCACGAGCCATTCTTTCACAATGGTTTTTCCATTGCTGCCCACAATGCCGACGACGGGAATGGAAAACCTGTTCCGATGCGCTATTACGGTTTTTTGTAATGATTTTATACTGGAAGATACAACCCAGATCCGTACATTCTCCCATTTTACGAACTCTTCCTTTAATGAATCTGTAAAAGAAAATGCTTCGATGACAAATTCACGAACTCCTTTTTGATAAAGTTCAGTAAGAAACTGATGCCCGTCGTGCCGTTCTCCTTTTATTGCAAAAAAGATACTTTGTTGTGGAAAAGAAAGCTGACGGCTGTCTGTCAGCAGGTAAATTGCCTGGGTATCAATGCTTCCTTCGGTGTTTTCGATAATGCTCATTCCAATCATTTTATCAGGCCACAAAGGTATCAATCCTTCGGGTTTGAGAAGATAATATCGGATAATTTAAAACAACTGTATCCTAAATTTTAATCTCTTTCAACGGAGATAATTGAGCATCACTTTAGGTAAGGCACCAACGATTTCAATTCCGATAGCCGTTACAGGAAGAATGGCATACGCCCAGATGGGAAATTTTACAATCGGATTTGGTTCTGTAATCCTGAGTAGTGTAGGAATAACTTTATTTTTTTGCTGGTATATAATGAGGAAAGTCAGGACAAGATACCAGGAAAGTCTGAATGTAAAAGCGACAGACATTCCGCCCATAAATGTCAGATCCCAAATCAGAATATTCAGCCATATAGGAATTGACATAAAGGCTCCGATGATTAAGGTTCTGTTAAACGTTAACAGTAAAGCACAAATAATTTGTGATACACCAATAAAGGCTTTGAAAGGCTGATGGTCGGCCAGGTACCAGGAAAGTCTGAACAAATCAATGTCTTTTAAAGCCATATTCATTGTTTTGTCATCCACACCAAACTGGCCGTCGGTAAGTTTCGCCCAGCCGTAACTGTACAACATCCAGGCTAAAAGCGCACGGGCTGCAAGCAGGAAATAAGCTTTATAAGGAAATTTTGGTATTTGTTCCATTTGGTGAAATGGTTAAAAAAAGACAAATATTTAACATCAGAATGTCTTTATCTTTTTTGAATACCAGCCGACTTAACGGCAGGTTTTTTAACAACTATTTTGTCAACGTGCATAGAGTCGAGGCCGAAATGAGTTACGCTGGCTTTGGGATTTTTAGCATTTCCCAGAAGAATATGCGTAGAGTCGGCACCGTAGTAAGTGACGACATCTTTATTATTTGTTACAATTCTACTTGAATCCTTTGCCTGTATGTTTGTTGTTCCCAACTTGTTTCCATTAGCAATCTCAACGTATGAACCGGAATGTGCGTCAATTGATAACTTATTAAAGCTGTTGTTGGTTAAGATCATTCCGCTGTTGTCCAGATCGATTGTGGCTGTATCGCTTTTCCAGCCCGAAACTTTGCCTGGGAATCCTTTTGATGTGATACCTGAAAGTTTAGGTGCAGTAACATAAACTAATGGGGAGTCAGAGAAAACTTTGGTGAAGAAATCTACAGGGTCTTTTCTGCCATGTTCAATAACCAGTGTATCGCCACTTATTTTCCATGAGTCAAATATGTCTTTTTGGAAAAATTGCTCGTCTCTTAGTATGACTTCAAAAGTTTTACCAGGCTGTATCTGAACATAGCCAAAAGGGTATCCATTGAGTTTGATAAATTTGAAAGGCTTTACGATATGCCGGGTATATCCTAAAAACGGATCATTTTTATCGATCTTATCATACTGCGCTTTAAGTGTAAAAACTGAACCGACTACGGCTAAAAGAATAAAAGTAAATAAGCCGATGATAAGTTTATTGCTCATTTTCATAGCTCCTGATTAATGGGTTGAAGGATCTGTTTTTGAAAGGAAATGTTCGTATCTGGACTGAAACTCCGAAATGTCGATTTTTAGCAGATAGAGTGTCTTAAAAACTTCCGGAAGTTCATTTTCGAGAAAACGTTCTTTACGGTAAATGAGAATAAGATCGACCGCATTTTCAGCTGCGAAATAACCGATTCCGCGTTTGTTGAAAACAATATCCTTGCTTTGTAGAAATTCGTACGTGCGCATAACCGTATTGGGATTTACTTCCAACTCTCCGGCCAGATCTCTCACTGAAGAAATGCGTCCTCCCGGTGGCCATTTAGCCAGTAATATCTGTTCACATATAAAATCAGCTATCTGAAGATATATTGACTGCTTGTCTTTAAATTCCATACTAACTGTGATTAAAATTCTTTTTCTTTTAGGCGTATGAAGCTGATGTACCATAGGCTCAGTAATACGACAATAGGAAAGGCATAGATCAGATATTGCGCCATATCAGAGTAATACACGGTATATCGGGGATGAAGTGTCTTTATTGGAGGAACCTTAGTTATCTCTGCACTTATTTGCCATGGGATAAAAGGTAATGAACTAATCGATTCATCAATTAAACGACTAATTAGCCAGCTGTTTAAGATAACTGCCAGGACGAAAGTAATAAATAAAGCTCCTGCTGTTTTCAGGTAAGAGAATTTGGTAAAATAAATTGAACCAATGACAAAGGTGCCCTGACTTATGACGTAGATAAATGAAAAAAACCAGAGCATAGGCTTTGGAATGTATTGATATTTATTCCCATTTTCCGCCAATTTGCTGTTTCCTAAATCAATCGAGAAATAATGGAGGACAAGAAACATGACCATTAACAAAACTGTGAAACACAGGTTAATGAGCAAAGCGCTCAGAAATTTTTCAAGTGTTGAACCCGGAACCATCGTGGCTGCTATTCCTGTTGAGGGAGAGGCATATTGGGAAAAAATAGAACTGGTAAACACACTTCCACCTAAAAGAACTACCAGGAGCAGTGCCAGAAAATGAAGGACAGCACCATAAGGCAGGAATTCCTCTGATGCTGCGGTTGGAACCAGAAGTACAAACAAAAGACCAATAAATAATCCGCCGGTCAACAGATAATTTTTCCCTTTTTCTGCAAAGTTAAGTTTTATCAAAAGCATGAATCGATGTAAATCAAATGTCTGATTCATAATGGTATAGGTTAGAGTTATGAATGGAAGATTTCTTTAATTCGTGCCGGATTTTTTATTGCTGCATTGAACAGATATTCAAGATCTACGCGGCTCTCCGTTTGATCCTTGTTTTCGGTAACAACTTTAAATCCACGTAGAGATGGTTCGGAATAAAGTGCGGTTGAATTGTCGTTTATGTTCAAAAGCGGTCCAAAATACAGACGTTCAGAAACTGTATCCATACTATGCTGAATCAAAATTTCACTGTTTTCCAGAATGATAATATGATCTATCAGACTATCAAGATCGCGTACCTGATGGGTAGATATCAGGATGATGCGGTCGGGTTCAAGTGAAGAGGAAACAATTTTCCGAAATTGGCTTTTGGAAGGAATGTCAAGTCCGTTAGTCGGCTCATCCATGATTAGCAATTTGACATTTGTTGCCAGAGCGAAAGCGATCAATAACTTCTTTTTTTGTCCATAAGACATATCGGTTAGTTTATTGTCCTGCGGGATTTCAAATTCTCTTATATATTGCTGAAACTGTACCGTGCTAAATTTTGGGTAAAAAGGAGATAGTACTGAAAGATATTTGCTGATCGTAAAAGACGGCAAATAAATTTCTTCCGGTATAAAATATACCTCCTGCAAAAATCCGGGTTGACGATTTTTCGGTTCGTAGCCATTTACCTCGATCTTTCCCTCCAAAGGATAAAGAAGACCGGCTATGTTGCGCAGCAAACTTGACTTTCCTGCTCCGTTTCTGCCTAGTAAGCCATAGATATGTCCGGGTTCCAAGGACATTGTTAGATTCTCAAACAGTTTTTTGTGCTTACTATATCCAAAGGCCAGATTATTGAGGTGGATCATAGTTATATGTTTAGTGTTCTAGTATAATAGTACACTGTAAATGTAAAAAATGATTTCCATTTTCCAAGAAAGAGTTGGGAAATAGTTTAGAGGAAAAAAGGTAAAGAGAATGAGGAGAGGTTAAGTAGTCAGGAGTTAATGCGTGCTGCCGTTAATTAAATTAGCATAATCTTCTTTTGTATCAATGTCAATTCGGCCGAGCGGGAAAGGAACTTTTGCAACGTCTTCTTTAAATAGCTTAAGCAGTTTTTTAGCGCCTTCACTGCCTTTCAGATTTAATAGGTGTTCAAAATACTGTTTTTGAAACAAAACTGGTGTTCCCAAAGTATTGTCGTAGGAACTTGCTGCGATTCCTTTTGAAGTATTTTCCACAATTTTTATAAGATCCGAAAACAAAGTAGCGGTGACAAACGGCTGATCACTCACAGCAATAATAACGCCGGACATTGAAAAATAGGTTTTAACAAGGCATTAAGGCCTGTTGAAATAGAGAATGCCATTCCCTGCTGCCAGTTTTCATTGTATACCAATTGAACAGGAAGCGTATTTATTTCATTAAAAATAAGTTCGTGGTTTGAACCTGTAACAATTATCACCGGGTTACCGATTGCAGTTACCGCTTCTTCTGCTACATGCCAGATAAGTGATTTACTGTTGTACCGTAATAGTTGTTTCGGTTCGCCAAGCCGGGAGGAATTACCTGCGGCCAGGATGATTATACCATAAGAAGAAACGTTAGACATCTTCAGTTGCTGATTGCGCAGGTGAAATCTTCTGTATTTTCTTTCGCATAATCTACAAGCTGCTCTGAACGGCTATGAATGGGTTCAGATTTGTCACGAAGCGGCGTTCCTTTTTTGTTTGACATTACGGCTTTTATTTCTGCCAATACAGCAAGCGCAATTTCTTCCGAAGTTTCTGCACCAATGTCAAGTCCGGTTGGCCCAAATATTTTTGTTTTTTGTTTATCTGAAACCTCGATTCCTTGTAGAGATAAATCGCCAAACATGCGTTCCAGTTTCTTTTTTGGACCCAAAGTGCCTATGTAAATACAATCTTCAATATTTATAAGTTGTTTCAAAAGTGCCAGATCATAATTGTAGTTGTGTGTCATCAATACAAAGAATGTCTGCGCATCCGGCTGAACATAAGTAAGAACATCCTCTGCTTTTACTACCAAAACCTGGTTTGCCTTGGGAAAACGCTGTTTGGTTGCATGCCCTGCCCGGCCATCCACTACTATAATATTCCAGCCCAGCATGTGTGCCATTTCCATGAGCGGAATGGTATCATTTCCGGCACCGGCAATGACCAGAGATGGAGGCGTTTTCAAGTATTCAATAAACCCAGTCAGTTTTTGACCCGGCGTATCAAATGATTTGAAAAAAGAATCCTGAATGTGCTTTGCATGATCCGTTTCTTTCAATAATATTTCTGAAAACGAATCCCCAGCCAGATTTGTAACAGATGTCTGGTCGCTTTCTAAATACAAGTAACAGGTTCCCGGCTGATTTCCGGTTCTTGAATTTAAAGTAAAAAGCGTTACCAGAACAGCATTCTGTCTTTTCTTTATTACCTGCCTTAATAAGTTGACAGGATGATTAGGTTGTTCCGGATCAATGGGTTCGAACAGGATATGCACAATTCCGTTGCATCCCAGCTGCACGCCCAGGGTAGTATCATTGTCGTCGGTTGTGTCGTAGGTAACCAGCTTATTCTTTTGCTGGGAAATGGCAAGCAGTGCCTTACGTAAAGCATCACCTTCCAGACAACCTCCGCTGATAGCACCGGTAAGTTGTCCGTCATCGGTTACAAGCATACGTGCGCCGGGTCGTCTGTACGACGAACCTTCCACATGCACTACTGTTGCCAAGGCCATTCGTTTTCCAGCAATTAGCGCCAGTTCATATGCTTTGATGATGTCCGTAATTTCTTTCACTTTGCTGTTTGTCTATTATTTCGGATAGCGTTTGGATAGCCCGGTCAACTTCTTCTTCGGTCGTAAATCTGCCCAGGCTGAAACGAAAAGAATTGTTAATGGTTTCAGCGGCTATTCCCATGGCTTTTAATACGTGGCTGGGCTCCATGGTTGCGGATGTACAGGCCGAACTGCGGGAAAAGGCAATGCGGTTACCGGCTTCCAGAATCAGTCTGTCGCCATCCAGGTCATGGAAAGTTACGTTGGTACAATGCGGCAGGCGGGGCACTGCAATACCGTTAATGACACTGTCATTGATCTGGTACAGCGCATGTTCCAAACGATTACGAAGCACTTTCAGTATCTTTAATTCAAATTCCATTTGCTCGTTGCACAACGCACATGCCTTGCCAAAACCTACAATTCCGGGTACGTTCAGTGTTCCGCTTCGCATATTGCGTTCATGTCCTCCGCCATCCATTTGTGCTGTAATAGCAGTGGAGCTATTTTTCTTTACAAACAGGGCGCCAACACCTTTAGGTCCGTATAATTTATGTGCACTGAAACACATCAGATCAATTCCTTCTGCATACACGTCAACAGGTATTTTTCCCACTGCCTGCGTTGCATCTGAAAAAAACAAAGTACCATGTTGCTTTGCAATAGCACTGATCTCTTTCACTGGCTGAATGACACCTGTTTCGTTATTGGCATACATGACCGCGATTAATATTGTTTTACCGGTGATGGCTTTTTCAAGATCCTGAATGCTAATTAACCCGTTGCTGTCAACCGGTAAATAGGTTATTTCCGCACCCATTTTTTCAAGGTGTTTGCAGGTGTCAAGTACTGCTTTGTGTTCCGTTTGAACAGTCACAATATGATTACCTTTACCTGCCAGACTTTCGTAAACACCTTTTAAGGCAAGATTGATCGCTTCCGTTGCACCGGAAGTAAACACGATTTCTTTGGCATTTGCACCAATCAGTTCAGCAACATGCTCTCTTGCCATGTCCACTGCTTCTTCTGCTTCCCAGCCAAAGGTGTGTGTACGGCTTGCTGCATTCCCGAATTTTTCAATAAAATACGGAAGCATTTCTTCCAGCACCCTCGGATCCATGGGCGTTGTGGCATTATTGTCAAGGTAAATGGGTGAACTGGGGATCATAGTTAAATATAAACTAAAAAATTCGGCAAATACAAATTCCTTGCCGCTGCAATGGCTTTACACCCGTCGGATGGCTTTTTCCCATCCGCCGGGTAATAAAAGTTAAGGGAGTATCCCAATTTTATTACTCGTCCTACGTCGAAAAGCCGTAGGACGGAACGTACTGCCTACAAACTCTGCATGAAACTCGAAAGCATAACAACAAAAAACCACCCTATTTAATAACAGGATGGTTTCAGTAAATTTAACAAAGCGGTTAACTATAATCAGGAAGAACGGTAAGCCATTTCGTCAATGGATTTGGCATGTGGTCCAAGAAAAACCCGGGCATAAATCCGCATAATGGCCAGTCCGTCAATAATCAAACTAAGTGCCGTAAATGCAGCCAGCACAATCTGGTTTTCATGAATGTGGCTGAAAATTAAATCTTCTCCGATGAAAGTAGGGGTAATAGGAAAACCGGAAAGTCCGAGACAGCAGAGCAAAAAGAGAAAGGCCAGTTTCGGATGTTTGTATGCATGCCCGTGAAACTGATCAAGCCCGATATTATCTTCGAGTGATTTTAGTCTGTTCAAAACAATGTAACCAAGCGTACCTGCGACCACTACGCCGCTCAGATAAAGATGAACGTGATCAAAACCAAAGTTCTCGTTAAACGAAATAGCCAGTGCGACCCAGAAGTGGTTCATAATCACCAGTAACCAGCTCATCCTGGTTTTGAGTCTTTCTGTAAATGATTTTAAAACCAGTATCAAACCGATCAGTGAAAAGGTAAAAGGCAGATAAGATTTTACCTGTTGCGGAATCATATCCTGATGATACACACAGAAAAGACCGATGGCGTAGGCTGGTACAAATATCAGTATTGAACGGTTGAAAGTCAGGAAATTAAACCTGTTCCCCAGCATTTTAAGCGGGTTCCATAAAACACGGTACATAAACGAATCCAGGTTCCATTCCTTGATGCACAAAATGTAAAATGTGTATTGTAATTTTTTTGGAAGATAATCTTCTATCGATTTTGCACGAGGTGAAAAGTTGTAGAACTGCTCACGTATCAGATAGCTTACAACGGATGGAGAAACCAGAAGCTGGTAGGTACGTAAAAAAGCATTTCCGGCAAAATGGAACATGGCCAGATTTTCAAATCCTGCTGCCACTTCAATAAATATCAGTCCGATCTGCGCAATGGAGGCATAGGCGATCTGGCTTTTAACGGATGACTGAACACGGGCAATACCCGTTGCGACGATTGCCGTTGTAAATCCGACCAGTCCGATAAGGATCCTGACAGAAAACTGATGTTCCCAGAAAAGAAAAGTTCTCAGTAACAGAAAAACGCCCAAGTGAACGGAAAGCGAACCATAGAAAATAGCACTGGATGGGGTAGGGCCTTCCATAGCCCTGGGAAGCCAGGACGAAAAGGGCAGTTGTGCAGATTTTGCGGAAGCAGTGAGCAGCAGCATCAAAGAAATAAAAATGCCTACGTAACTGTGGTTTTGAAGATGTTCGTGTACCATCTCATAATTTCCCAGTTTCAGAAAAGTAATGTTTTCATGCCAGAGGTGATGGCTCAGCCACATGGCCAGGATCAAACCGACATCACCGATACGATAAATAGAAAAAACTTTTACGGCATTTTTTACCGGCAAATACCTTTCCCTGTAAAAGGCAATCAGCAGGAAGGACGAAATCCCTAATATTTCCCAACCTACAAATAGTGTTTCCAGATTTCCTGAAAAAATAACAATATTATAACCGATGTAAAAGAACAGAATCGTGTTGAAAAACCGCTTATAACCTTTTTCTCTGTGCAGATAAATCCTGCTGTACATCGTAACGAGAAATGTCAGAAAAGAACCTACAAAAAGGTATGTAGCCGTAATTTTATCAAAATAAAAGTCAATAAAGAACTCATAACCAGTTGTTTTAAACAATACCAGATCCTTTTCATCGAGAATTGGATGGCCATTCGCGAACCAGTAAATAAGAAAGCCCATGGCTGCCACCATGTGTATTCCAACGGTGAAAAAGGTTACCTGAGAAATAAGTCCTTCATTTTTCCGTGGAACTACTAAGCTGATAATAAACCCAATGACTGGAAAAACAACAAGAAACGGAATGAGCGAAATCATAGGGATACTTACGTGAATAACGGGGTTGGCAGAAAGTCAGCTCATTGTGGTGATACTGACTGACTGCCGTTTTAAAATTTTTTAATGGATAGCGTAAACAGGAAGGTTTTCCTGATGAGATTCAAACAGAGATGCCAGGTCGATGGCCTGTTCCACGGTTTGCGAATAAGACAGATATGGTATAAATTCCCCATCTTTAAATACAGAAAGTTCCTGTGTTTCAGGATTAACCGCTACCAGGTGAACCCACTCGTTGATAAACCATTCATAGGTTGCGTAAAGCTGCTTAATTGTATCCAGAATAACATCTGGAAAATGCTCTACAATAAATAACATCCTGACCGGATCGTGAATTTCGATCATCTGGCTGGGAAGTCCGGGACGCAGGTCACCATCAATACCATTGGCTACGCCAAAAAGACCCATTACATTGTGTGGAAGTTTGGTTCCGGCACCGAGTTTTTGATTATCGACTCTTGAAAAATAATATTCAAGATTAATTCCGCCGCATACCGGCGCTGCCGCTTTGAGTATGTTAAACAGATATTTTCCGTCCGGATCTATTTCATAGTTGTAGGAATTCATAAAAGCCCTTCTGTCCAGAAACAGATTTTTTGACAACTCTCTTCTTCCAACAATACACAAGGCATTGGTAGCATGGTTTAGCTCAGGACGTGGTTCAAAAAGCGAAACAGACCTGATCAGGATTTTTTCATGCACTTTTTCGGGACTCAGGGAAGTGTCGATGGATTCAAATCTGCGTGATCTTTCTTTTGCGTTATGATCCAGTGCTTTGGTAAATACCGTTTCATTGATTTTGTGATTTTCCAGATTGGCAGTTGACAGTAGTGCTTCATCGTAAAAAACGATTTCATCACGTGTTGTGTCGTGCAGTCCACCTATAAACTGTGTTGTGGGAGGAATGGTTATCCCTCTTGAATACAAGATAGCTCTCACCGAATGGTGGTTTGCCATAAAAGAAAGCACACGTGAATTAACTGAACCGGCTCTACCTGAACAGGCACCGCAGTCATAAGCTGCATAATGTGGGTTGTTGATTGTACTGGAACCATGGCCGACTACATACACAACCGGGGCAAAATCTTTGGTAAGACCAATACTTTTCAGAACACCTTCAACGCGGTTGGCCATTTCCTCAATTGTAAACCCGATCTGAAGATTATTTTCGATATCAGCCGGATTTTTGTTTTCGATGGTGAGCTTCGAAAACCTGTCCATGTGTTTGAAAGAAGAGGACATGGCAGGGCTGGTTGTTGGCCTGAAAATATTAGCTGCCAGTTTAAATGCCGACCAGAATCCAAGTGTTTGTGAAATCAGCCAGCCACTGTGAAACGAATGGGCATGTTTGTTAAAATGGATGTCTTTTTCCCTTTTAATGGTTGAACCAACCTCTTTAATCAGATACTTAGGCGTAACGGGTGCCGGGCAAACCTTTGTATAAAATTTACCGTCTTCGGGCTGATAGAAAAATTCTACGCCAAAGAAACCCGGAGTTCCGAAAGTTTCACAGGTAGAATCAAATTCTTCAAGATAACGACGTAGCGAACATTCGCGGTCATCGATACAGAACATAGCCTGAAAGCTTTTTTCAGTTGGGGTCTCAACTTCTTTTTTCTGATTTTTTATTCCGCCTAAAACCTGGTCATAGTAGCTCCATTCATAGGCTTCCTGCCAGATCATCATCACTTCATCCAGTTCAGTTTTCGGAACTTCTGCAAAAAGATCAATCGGTCTTTCAGTCAGTTTTGAGGCAAGAGGGTCCCACGTTTCACCAAAATGCCTGTCAAGCGCGTCGATTTCAAGCAAAAGCTCAAATACGATTAGGTCATGAAGCGGGATGTTTCGGCTATCCAGTAATGTTTCCGGCTGTGCTTCGATAGCTGCCACCATACCCGACCAGCCTTGATGTGCAAATTGCTGATCAAAAATATACTGTTTATAAAGCATTTCGTCGCCAACGACAATTTTTAACAGATCCGCAATTTCGCAGGTGCTGTGTAAAAGCAGGTTTTTTGCTCTGCTGGTTTTAAAAATACTTGAAAAGCTGTTTTGTTCCATTTCACGCATCGCGGAAAGGAATCCTTTTTCATGAACCGGAAAATTCCAGATTGAAATGCCCTGATCGAGATAACTGCATAGAAGGCGAAACAGAATCGGATGAACCACCGAATCCAGATCCATATGATATTGTCTTTTCCAGTTTGCTTTTAAAGCCCCGATCCTTGGTAAAGTACAGGCATCATACTTTTTCAGCATTACTTTATCTCTCCATTCACCTGCGTGTAGAGCTCCCTTTTTTTCCAGCAGAATTTTTTCCAGAATGTCAGAAGTGATTTTTTTTGAGTTAAAAAGTGCCCGGTATTCGTCTAATGAAAGAGAAACTTTATAGCCCAGAATCTCTTTGGCTTTTCTGATTCCGTCATAAAATTTTAATTCCTGAAAAGCGTGGAGTGTATTATGGTGAATAAAATCTTTCAAAGGTGCCTGAGCAGGTAAATAGTGCCTGAGATCGTGAAGCACTTCATGTTCGTCAAAAGAATTATTATGTGCTTTCATTCCAGCTATTTAAGGGTGTTTTCTGTAAGTCACTATCCGTGTCTGTCCACACTTCCGACGATGCTTTACGGATATTACTCAAAGGAGCTCAATTGCAATTAAAACGCAATTAAACGTATCTTAAAATGCGGTTAAAATTGAAGAGAATGATTTATGATTCTGATTTTCAGTGGGATAATTATATTTTACTAGCTTATGGTACATAAATGGTCGAATTACTGTTTTAGTGAAACTATTTATTTAATTTTGTGTTAAACTCTACAAGTTTTATAGATTAAATGTTTCATTTAAATTTCATTAATTATGTCACTTAGATTAGGAGATATTGCCCCGGATTTCGAGGCAAATACAACACAGGGACCGATCAAATTTCATGAATGGTTGGGTGACAGCTGGGGACTTTTGTTTTCTCATCCGGCCGACTTTACACCTGTTTGTACAACCGAACTGGGCAAAACTGCTCTTTTACAAGGTGAATTTCAGAAGCGTAATGTGAAAGTGCTGGCGGTCAGCGTTGATGATATTGATTCCCATAACCGGTGGATTCCGGATATCAATGAAGTAAATAACACAGAGGTTAACTTCCCGATCATTGCAGACGAAGGAAGAAAAGTAGCTGAGCTTTATGACATGATCCACCCGAATGCGAGTGAAAAAGCAACGGTTCGCTCCGTATTTATCATTGGGCCGGATAAAAAAATTAAACTGACGCTGACTTATCCCGCATCGACAGGACGTAATTTCAACGAAATTATCCGGGTTGTTGATTCTCTTCAGTTAACCGCGAATTATTCTGTTGCTACACCGGCCGACTGGCAGGATGGTGAGGATGTAATCGTGGTTCCGGCTGTCAGCACAGCCGATGCTGAAAAGAAATTCACAAAAGGATTGAATATAGTTAAGCCCTATCTGCGCTATACGCCGCAGCCAAATAAATAAATTTTGTCTTCTAGGTTATACAAAAAGTCCTTCGTGCCGGGTTCGTACGAAGGACTTTTTTGATATACAGCGGCTATAAATATTGCTATGCCTGATTGTCTTTCATCTGTAAGTCATCACCATAATACCTCATATCTCTGGCTCCAAGATAATAGTAGTATATCGAAAGAGCCATGGGAATATGTGCGATGTCATTGTAATTAAACCAGGGACCAAAACTAAACTTCAAAGCGTGGAAACCAGCCGATACCGCTCCCAAAAAAGTGGCGATGAAAATAGACCTACTTCCCGGATCATTCTTTTTTCGATAGACGTAAATTTCAATAAGACAAAGCATAAGAAAAAGTCCATAAAAAGCATGAACTTCCACAACAACAAAGTTCAGGGTAACAACGGCTAAAATAAAGAATATTGAAAGTTCGACGTAATTAAGCCGGCCCAAAAATTTGCCTATTCGCTTCGGCAGAAGCGGCTTCACATGCCAGATCGCAGCCCGTTCGAAGAGTGCCACGGCAATCATACTTGAAAACCAACCGGGAATTTTTCCTGGCTGACCGGTAAGATATAAAAAGCCATGTCCCAGAATTCCGCCAATTGCCGTTGCTAAACCCATAAAAAGAAAGAAGTATTGAGTTTGTCTGTACATGTTGTGGGTTCTTCCAAGTTTTTTGAGCTGAATAAATCCATAAACACATACAGCAGTCATCATCAGGCTGGATAAAACAGAAGAGGGTTCCAGGATGGTGATACCGAATAATTGAATCTGGTGCACCTTGCTGAAATCAATGGCAATATCATTCATGAAAACTTGGAAATTTTAGAAATAATTGGTTGGAAAGAAGAATTTCTTCAAAGTAAGTATAAAATACCCTGCTTTACGTAACATTCTTTATGATGCTATTCAATTTAATAAAATTGTACCAGATCGAATTTAGATCGTTTTGTTTGTTAGCCAGCGCGGGTGAGTTTTTTATAGGATAGGCTTTCATGGATATTGTGAGATATTTATGTATTTTTATTATAAATCGAAAATTGTCACGGAGATAAACGAAGTCAGAATGAAATGGTCATTTATAATTGAACAAAAGTTGAAAGCTGCTGCATTGCTGAGTAGCATTATGCTGCTGATAATTATTGGGACTCTTATTTCAAGGAATAATATGAATGGTATTGGGAAGTCCTTCTCATCGATCTATCAGGACAGGCTCCTTCCGGCTACGACGATTATTTACATGACAGAAAATCTTTATGGAAAGCGGCTGTCGCTGGAAAAGTTTCTTTTAGCAGATAATGAAATGACATCGGATCAGATCATCTTAGGACTGCAAAATTATGACAGAAACATTGATTCCCTCGTCAGGTCATTTGAACAAACTTTCCTTGTTGACCAGGAAGCGAAAAGTCTTTCTGCATTTAAAAACAGGATTGAAGAATATGTCCTTTTGGAAAAGATGATGCTTAATCTGCATAAAAATGGTAATTCGGATGGTAGCCGTAAGTTATTCGAAGGGGCGGGGGCCAGTACGTTTCAGAGTACGATTCACCATTTGAATGAATTGACAACAATACAATCTAATGTTGGCAAAGAATTGATGGCAGAATCCAGAAGTGAAATGGCAAGCTTTGGAATGATTTCGTTTCTTCAGATTTCTCTGGCGGTTGTTATAGGACTTATTATTCTTGTTTTTATTCAGAGCTCTAATATCATCAATAAACCCAAAATCAAACAGGATGGAGGTTCATATTTTAACCTGAACTAAAAAAGCTGCATGGAATAATCCCCATGCAGCTTTTTTAGTTGTAAGAGGTTGGTTTTCTTAGTTACCAACTTTACGTCCTTTCAAAGTTTCTCTTGAGTTTTTAACCTGTTTCAATAGATCCTTTTTAACGAAAAGCCTGGTACCGCTTCCACCCTGCAAATCGAATGTGCGCTCTTTGTATCTAAATTTATTGTTTGGAAGCACATCAAGAAAATAATTCTGACCGCTCAGATTAAATAACATTCCTTTTGTGTCCTGCTGCGTATCATCCCAGGATACATGGATAGTACCCGATCCGGTTGCTAAGGCAACACCCGGTGTAAAAGGAAGAACATTTATAGTTTGGATGCTCTTACCGTTACTCATGGTAATCTGTCCTTCCGGATTTACCTTAATGTCGTTTGGATCAGATACTTCCCTACGGATATTAATTGCTTTATCATTGAAAAACTGAACTTTTTCCAGCGGAATATTGGCTGATTCCAGGTCTCGCCTCAAATCTTCGGTAAATACCGTATAGTTTGAAAGCGGAACAGAATTCATGGTGGTACATGCCGAAACTGACAGTATAAATAACAGGCTGGCAACTAGATTTTTAACGGGGTTCATATTTATTGTTATGGGACTAATTCCGGTTTTTAGATTTAATGATTACGATCGCAAGTTAACAAAATCGCTTTTCAGTAACCAACTGAAAATAAAATTGATGATTTATCGGTTGCTGACAATGTGTCAGACTATGTGTTTTTGATTGCTAATGGAACGCAAATTTTTAAATGGTATTGCAAGACGTAAATTAATTCTAAAATTTAAAATTAAAACAAGGAATAATTATGGAGACAGGGATTCAGGAAAAAGGAAATTTAAGTATACACACAGAGAATATATTTCCGATTATAAAAAAATTCCTTTACTCAGATCATGAAATATTTTTAAGAGAACTGGTTTCCAATGCAGTAGATGCCACTCAAAAGCTAAAAAAACTGAGCTCATATGGTGAGTTCGGAGGAGAACTTGGCGAGCTGAAAGTTACCGTGAAACTGGATAAGGAAGCTAAGACGATCACCATCAGTGACAATGGTATCGGGATGACAGCAGACGAAATTAAAAAATACATCAATCAGATTGCGTTTTCCGGTGCGACAGAGTTCGTTGAAAAATACAAGGATAAAGGAGACGAAGGTAAAATAATTGGAAATTTTGGTCTGGGTTTTTATTCAGCCTACATGGTTGCTTCTAATGTTGAGATCATTACAAAATCCTACAAAGAAGATTCGGAAGCTGTTCGCTGGGAATGCGATGGTTCAACTGAATTTACATTGACATCTGCCGAAAAGTCTGACAGAGGTTCGGATATTATTTTACACATCGCAGAGGATTCTGAAGAGTTCCTGGATGAGCACCGTCTGAGAGGTATTCTTGAAAAATATGGTAAATTCCTTCCGGTTCAGATTGAGTTTGAAGACAAAATTATCAATAACCCAAATCCGATCTGGACAAAAAGTCCGTCTGATTTGACTGACGAAGATTACATTGCTTTTTACAAAGAGCTTTATCCTTTCAGCGAAGATCCGTTGTTCTGGATCCATCTGAATGTGGATTATCCTTTCAACCTGACCGGTGTGCTTTATTTCCCGAAACTGAAAAATGATTTTCAGGGTCAGCGTGAAAAAATTCAGTTATACAGCCGCCAGGTATTTATTACCGATGAAGTAAAAGATATCGTTCCTGATTTCCTTCAGCTGCTGCATGGTGTCATCGATTCTCCGGATATTCCGCTGAACGTTTCGAGAAGTTATTTACAGGCTGACGGAAACGTAAAGAAAATAAACGGTTACATTACACGTAAGGTCGCTGATAAGCTTTCAGAAATTTTCAAAAATGACCGTGAAGGGTTTGAAAGAAAGTTTGATGACATCGGTCTTTTTGTGAAGTATGGTATTATAAGTGATGATAAGTTTTACGAAAAAGCGAAAGACTTCTGTCTTCTTAAAAACGTTGAGGGTAAGTTCTTTACGTTCAATGAATATCGTGAATTTGTAAAAAATAATCAGACTGACAAGAATGAAACGCAGGTTTGGCTGTATACCACAGATGAGAAAAAACAGGATGCGTTTATACAGTCTGCTAAAAAGCGAAGCTATGACGTTCTTTCGCTGACAAGCATGATTGACTCGCATTTTATTAATGCTCTGGAGCAGAAGGTTGAAAAAACCAGCGTAAAACGCGTTGATGCCGATACACTCGACAAGCTCATTGAAAAGGATTTCAAGCTGGACAGTATTCTCTCCAAAGATGACGAAGAAAAGGCGAAAAAACTTTTTGAGGAAATTGCCGGTACAAAAAGTGCTAACGTGTTGGTAGAGCCAATGCCGGTTGACGAATTGCCGGTAGTAATTACTTTCCCGGAATTTATGCGCCGTATGACAGACATGCAGGCTTCTTCAGGACAGCGCTCGATGTTCGGTGATATGCCTTTGATGTATACCGTTTCCCTAAACGCCAATCACCCTGTGATCGGACGAATTCTTCAAACCGAGGATGAAGCAGGACAAAAAGCATTGGCTAAACAAGTGTATGACCTGGCTTTGCTTTCTCAAGGCTTATTGACAGGTAGTGATCTGACACAATTTATTCAGAGAACGGTTACTACGTTGTAATTAAAATAATTATAATAAAAAGCCCTGCTTTCGTTATGAAGGCGGGGCTTTTTGATGTTAATCGAACTGCATTAATTGACGGTGCGACCGGAAATAAGTTTAATTTTAAGTTCTGCCAGCTCTTCCCATTTCCCTTCATTGGCCAATGAAGCCTGTTTTGGCCAGGTGGTAGGATCATGTAATTGAAAACGAGGGCCTGCACCTTTTAAAATTGCGGCAATTCGAACGGGAGGCATAGCGGCCAATCTTGAATAATTTCTAATTCCGTTACTATTTAGGATCTCCTCAATTTTAGGTCCGATTCCTTCAATAATCTTTAAATCCTGCTTAGCATCACCTTCTTGTTTCTCTGTGGGATAAACTGTTCTGATTGCGCCCTTACCAGCGTTATTCTTTAATGAAGAAGCAGGTTCAGGAAGGGACTGACATGCACTAAGTTCAATTTTTTGCAGATCGATCTCTTCCTTCATCCTATGCAGCCGGTTTCTCATGATCCATCGGGCCAGAAAATAACCTACAGTGGCAGCAACGGCCAGAATGATGACAATCTCAATAATTGCTATGGATTTACTGTAAGGGTTAAGCTGGAAAGGAATCATGCGTAATTTAGTAATATCCAAAAGTGTCAGTTATTGGTTATGTTCTTTATTTTTTATTCATTAAAATTTCTTCGGTATTTTAGTTCTAAAGATCTGGTAATATCTTTTAGATTTTCAAAAGTAAAGATTCCTTCTCAATAAAGCAGCTATTCTGTGTCCACTCCGGTTTCTCCGGTAGGTTTCATATCTTCTTTTGTTTGTAACTTATTGGGAACAGATGCTGTGCTGGCACCAGATTGTATTGCCGGATTTTTTATCGCAAAACAAATCGCAAGGTCATTGGTTAGCTTTTGCAGTTTCCGGTTGAGATCGTGCTCTTTTTGCTTCATGCCAATATAGCCTATAATGTAACCAATAACTACTGAAACCAGTATCATTGTAATGTGCTGCCACAAGGCATCAGGGTTTTCGAGGGGATTTAGCGTTAACATAAAAATTGTTTTAAGTATAAGCAGTTATCTGACTACGATCGTAACTCTTCGGTTTGCCCGCTTTCCTTCCGGTGTACCATTGGCTGCTTTCGGTTCCGATTCGCCTTTGCCAATTGTCAGAATCCTTTCAGATGGTATCCCAATCGCTATGAATTGCTTTTTAATGACATTAGCTCGTTTTTTAGATAATACCAAATTCCATTCTGCACTATCTTCATCATCCGTGTGACCGGTCAGAATCAGGTTCTTATTTTTGTTCGTTGCTAAATATTCTTTTGCTTCTGAAATAAAAAGCTGATTCTGATCTGTTTTGATATAAGATATGCTGGCAGTTGGAAAGTAAAGGTCAAGAGGTTTGAATATGTTCTGGTATTTCTGCTGACCGGCCAGTTCGTTTTCCGTTAAGATTATTTGAGGAGAAGGAGTGACTTTATTTTTAAACGTGAATTGAATGCCTCCCTGTATTGAATCGTTCAGAATAGCCAGATCACTGCTAACCTTACTTTTCAGGGTGATCAGCGAATCTGCAATTCCTTTTTTTCTGAGCCATCTTTTTATACCATCTGCTCTTGCTTTTCCCAGGTCAGGGAAAGTGGTTGTATTGATTTCCTGAGGAGAATAGTATCCGGTTATTGTTAGAATTCTATTCGGTTTTGAAGCAAGGTATGCTGCAAGTGAATCGAGTTCAGGCTGTATGTGTGTGCGGTTTGCAACAATTCCGTTTACTGCAAAGGCCAAATTTCCTTTTGACTCAACCCTGAATGAAGAACTGTCTGCTATTATAAAGGGTCTGATTTCCTGAACGGAATGGGTAGTTGTGATTAAGTCAGCATCACAGAGTGCTTTAATTTTACAAACATGCCAGTAGGCAGAACCTGCTATCCACACAAGAAGGAAAGCGTACCATAATGCTTTACTTTTAAACATTTTGATAAAGTTTAATTTTGCAATTTGACTTAAAATCAAAGCAAGGGTCACCTAAATATAACTTCCTGTTTTACAATATGCAATATCAAATTTTATAAACTAAAAAAGCAGTCTGTTTTTGAAAATCAGACTGCTTCTGCAAAAATATTTTAGGTAGTATTACCGATTCATTGAAATCAGGAATTCTTCATTGTTCCGCGTTCCTTTCATATGCTCCAGCAGGAAGTCCATTGATTCCATGGCATTCATGTCTGACATGTGTTTTCTCAGGATCCAGACTTTTTTAAGCGTCTCTTTGTCCAAAAGTAAATCTTCACGGCGCGTACCGGAAGCCATTACATCAATGGCAGGGAACACACGTTTGTTGGATAGCTTGCGATCCAGCTGTAATTCCATGTTACCGGTACCTTTGAATTCTTCAAAGATAACTTCGTCCATTTTTGACCCTGTGTCGATCAGTGCAGTTGCAATGATGGTTAAGGAACCGCCATGCTCTACATTTCTCGCAGCACCGAAAAAGCGTTTTGGCTTATGCAATGCATTTGCATCCACACCACCTGAAAGGATTTTACCGGATGAAGGTACAACGGTGTTGTATGCACGGGCGAGACGGGTAATTGAGTCAAGCAAAATGACTACATCGTGACCGCACTCAACCATGCGTTTTGCTTTTTCAAGAACGATACTTGCAACTTTTACGTGACGGTCTGCCTGCTCATCAAAAGTAGAAGCAATTACCTCGGCACGAACACTGCGCTGCATATCGGTTACCTCTTCCGGACGTTCATCAATAAGAAGAATTAAAAGAAATACTTCCGGGTGATTACGCGTAATTGCATTGGCAATTTCCTTAAGAAGAACTGTTTTACCGGTTTTCGGCTGAGCAACGATCATGCCGCGCTGTCCTTTCCCGATTGGTGCAAAGAGATCAAGAATACGTGTCGAATACTGATCCGGTCTTGAGCTAAGTCGTAAGCATTCATCGGGGAAAAGGGGAGTCAGGTATTCAAAAGGAATTCTATCCCGGATCTCTTCGGTTGTTTTCCCGTTCACGGTTTCAACACGAAGTAAGGCAAAGTATTTCTCTCCTTCTTTTGGCGGGCGAATCTGTCCTTTTACAGTATCTCCTGTTTTAAGGCCAAACAATTTAATCTGAGAAGGTGAAACATATATATCGTCCGGACTGGCCAGATAATTATAATCAGCAGAACGTAAAAAACCATAACCGCCATCCTGCATGATTTCCAGAACTCCTTCATTTACGATCAATCCGTCAAATTCACGGACATAATTGTTGTAATTCCGCTTGATTTTTGAAGAAGGATCTTCCCGTGGCGTTTGTTGTTGCTGGGGCTGACGTTCGTTGGATTCCTGTTGCTGGCGCGAAGGTTTTTCCTCTGTATTGTTTGTTGTATTATTAGTATTTTCAGTAACAGCCGGAGTATTATTTTCTTCCTGCTGATTCGACGGTTCCTGAACAGTTTCTGCCGGAGCTTCTTCTTTTCCAAGATCGTTCAACGTATCATTGTCCGAATCAACTTCGGGAGTGATTTCTAAATTTCTGCCTCTGTTCTCCGTTTTTACAGGAATATCCTGTACTGCCGGCTTGGCATCGGTGTTAACGGAAACTGTATTTTGTTCAGGTTTAGCCTGATTGTCAAACAGGGGTGCAGATGAAGAAAACGGATTTTCCTTTCTAGATTTAGGTGAACGGTTTCCCTGAGGCTTATTAGCTGCAACCGGTGATTCGTTAGGCAGTGTACGACGGGCTCTTCTCTTCTTTGGTTCGTCATCCTCTGCGTCCGGCTCTGCTACGCCAACTGGTTCTTCAACAGCTGTTTTAGAGGCTTCCTGCTGCGCTAAGATCCTGTTAACAATTTCTTTTTTAGGTAGTTTGGCGTAATCAGTAACACCAACGTTTCCGGCAATTTCTTTGAGCTCTGATAAAAGCTTAAGGTTCAATTCATCAATTGTAAGCATACAGAAAATATCAGGTAAAGCATAACTTCACCTATTGGATAATGAGTTTTGTGAATGTAAATGGACTAAAACCGAGAACATAAGCCTCGTGGTCGCGTGATGATCATTGGTGTGTTATATATATCATGTAAAAGCCCGTAGTGGCAGACCTTACAAAAAACTGGATGGATTAACTCTGAAAAGTTTGCAATTTAATACGGGAATGAAATACAGACAATGTAAGGAAAATAAAACCTTGATAACGTTGAAAGCTATCGAGAGATGGATAACAAAACTTCGGTAATCAGGTCGAGGATTAATGGTAGCGAAGGTAAAGTAATATTTTTAAAAACCAAAATGTTTTATTAAAATATAAATAAATTTTCAGGACCTGAATTACGGTATTCAAATCACTATTAAAAAAGGACTAATCAGGCGGTAAACGGCTCATTTAACATAATTTAATTACATATCCGGCCAGAGTTTTGCCACATGCTAGCTTTTCTCCTTAGAAAATGGGACTTTTGCACCATTATGAATATTGCTGTTGATTCCGGTAATACATACGCAAAGGCCGGATGGTTTGAACAGGACAGATTAGTCCGCTTTAAAACCCGGTTGGTTTGGGATGATCTGATCAGGGAAATTAGGCAGGAAATTCCTGACAAAATCATTTTTTCCTCTGTAAGCCATAGTGTAGAATATTTTCGTGAAAGCCTGGGAGCTGATATTGATATTTTTGATTTGGCGCCAACAACGCAGGTTCCCTTAAAAAAGGCTTATAAAACGCCTGAAACGCTTGGTGCAGATAGAATTGCAGCAGCAGTAGGTGCCGGCTGGCTTTTTCCGGATGAAGATTTGCTTGTAATAGACATGGGTACCTGCATTACCTACGATTTTGTGGATAAAGCAGGAAGCTTTGAAGGCGGAATAATTACTCCTGGTGTAAAAATGCGATTTTCAGCTTTGCATACGTTTACTAAAAGGCTTCCGCTGTTTGAACCTGTTGCAGTACCTGATCTGATAGGCAAAAGCACAAGGGAAGCAATTGAAAGCGGAGTTATGAACGGCGTTTTGGCTGAACTGGAGGGAATAATAAATAAGTATCGTCACATTTCGCCTTCTTTACGCGTAGTGGTATGTGGCGGAGATATTACATTTTTTGAAAGTACTCTTAAACCGTCCATATTTGCGGTTCCTGAATTGGTTTTAATAGGATTGAACAGAATTTTAAGATATAATGTCGCTTTACAATAAAATTGGAATACTCGCGGTAGCAATCACACTAAGTTGTAATTGTTTTTTCCTGTCAAATGCTACAGCTCAGGGTCTGGGTAACGCACCTTATTCCTCACTCGGAATGGGTGAGTTTTACGGAGATGCTTTTTCGGACAATGCCGGTATGGGTCAGTCGGGTGTAAGTACAGGAAATGGTTTTCAAATAAATAACCTTAATCCTGCCTTATGGACAAGAAACAGGTTTACTACGCTTGATGTAGGAATTGTCGGGCAGTATAAGGAAATCGTATCCGGCAACAGAAAACAGCAGAGTGCAGGTGGAAATCTTGCATACGTATCTATTGCTTTTCCGGTAAGCAGACGCTGGACTTTGGGAGCAAGCTTAAAACCTTATAGTTTTATAGACTATGAAAACACTTCAACACGGAATATTCCCGGCACACCTAATAGTGCCGTTTATTATACCAGTGGTAAAGGTGGTATCAATAAGGCTTCCATTACAAATGCATTTCAATTTGGTAAGTATGTAAGTCTTGGTCTTGAAAGCTCCTACTTTTTCGGGAATGTTCGTAAAGCCTCAGAAGTTCTTATCCCGCTTGATGCAAGTGGTTCTGATTATCTCGTTGGGATCAATGATCGTACAACATATTCAGATTTTGCTTTTCGCGGTGGAGCCGCTGTTCGGGTCCCGATCAAAAAAGATAATAAGCTGGATCTGAATCTGGGTGGGTCTTATAGCTTTAAAACACAGGTTAACGGCAATCAAACCACAACGCTGGAACTTAGCCAGGATTCATTCATAGTAGATGGTGCATCGGATACACTGACAAATAATTTGAGCGGGACGCTTACCGTTCCCCAGCAATATCAGTTTGGTATGAGTCTGGAATGGCCTTATAAACTGATTATTTCCGCAGATTTCAGCCAGCAGTCCTGGTCACAGTATCGCGGATTTAACAGTAACTCCAATGATGGTCTCAGAAACACCAGCCGTGTACATCTTGGAGTAGAATATCAGCCCCGCTTTTTATCACTGAAATATTTTGACAGAGTCCGTTACCGTGTTGGTTTCAGTTATGGAAATACGCCGTACGTAGTAAACAATCAGGAAATAAAAGATGCAAATGTAAGCCTAGGTTTTACATTCCCGATGGGACGCGGGTACCAGAACTTCATTTCGTTAGCCTTTATAGGCGGGCAGCGCGGTGCTTCTGGCTCAGGACTGGTTCGTGAACGTTATGGCCGTGCTGTATTGGGAATCACTCTTCTTGACAGATGGTTTGAAAAACAAAAGCTGAATTAATCAGGAGAATTGTATGCGAACCAAACTAACACATGCAAATTTTTTTCAAGTTTATGGCAGACCACTAATTCTGGCTGTGTGTGTAATTTGTTTTTCTTCCTGTGAAAAAGACAGAAATAAAATCGGTGCCGAGTACACGGGTCCGATTGAGATTGTGAATCAGGTTGAAATCACGTATAGTGAGCAAGGGCTTCAGAAGGTTCAGATGCTGACCCAAAGATCATTAACATACAGTAATCAGAACAAAGTTTTTCCGGATACGGTTAACATCAACTTCTTTGAGCCGACGGGAGAAATTGTCACCCGCTTGCGTGCAGATTCGGGCCGGTTTGATCAGGCTACAAATGTCTATGTTGTCAAAGGGCATGTTCGTGTGGTAAAGCCAGACGAGATACTTACCACTACGGAACTAAGCTGGAATCCGGGAACCAAGAAAGTATTTACCGACAAGCCTCTTACGATCCAAAGAATTCGTGCATCAGAACTGATCAGAGCGGTGGGGATGGATGCCGAACAGGATTTTACCAGAATAAAACTTAGAAAAGGGAACGGAACCATTAAATTTTCCGGAGCTCCTTAAGCTTTTCCTAGGGACATTGCTGCAATGCCTTATTAACCACTTCAATAGGTGTCAGCGTACTGTCTTTACCCCATTTCATACCAACGTAGCTAATAATTTCAGCGATTTCCAGATCAGTTAATTTTGGATTTGCTGGCATGGGACGACTAAATTTCTTGCCTGCGACTATTAGCGTATCCTTCATTCCATTTTTAATTATACAGGCAAACAGGGCTTTATCTTTTATCGAAACCGATCCAACAAGCGGCGGATAAAGATTGGCCATTCCATCACCTTCGGGCTGATGGCAGTTAGCGCAGTTGGCAGTATATAACTGGTATCCTTCCGCGAAGTATTGTTCCGTTTTTAGCTGCTGTGAACTCTGGCATGCAGCAAAAAAAAGTGTCAATAAAACCAAATAGCATTTTAGTAATGCCTGGCGGGAGTTTTTCGGAAAACGATTATTTATACTCATTCAGAAGAGTTTCTATATCTGAAATAAGTTTTTTGGTTCCTTCTTCGGTTGTTCCGTCATAAATACCGCGTACATGCTTCTCTTTATCGACAAGGATAAATGCCCCGCTATGTAAGAAACCTCCCTCGGCACTTTTGTCTTCCTTGGCAACTACCATATAGTTTTTTAAACCTATTTCATATGTTTTTTCCTTAGGTCCCGTTAGAAATTGCCACTGCGTACCGGTTACTCCAAGATCTTTGGCAAATTTGTTTAATACAGCAGGCGTGTCATGATCGGGGTCAATGGAATGAGAGAGAATCATAACCTCTTTGTTGTCCCTGAATTTCTCATAAACTTTGAGCATTTGCCTTTTCATTACCGGACAGATAGTAGGGCAACTCGTAAAAAAGAAGTCAGCTATGTAAATCTTGTCCTTAACAATCTTGTCAGTAACCGTGTCGCCTTCCTGGTTAACGAATGAGAAAGCCGGAATCTGGTTGTAAATGGTATCAGTAATTTCCTTTCCGTCAACCGTCTTTTTTGTCCAGTCGCGCTCACCTAAAATAGGAAGTTTTTTATCCGTTGAAGTACATGCCGAAAATGTCAGGACAGACAGTAGTATATAGATAAATATGTTAATTGATTTTCTTTTTTTTGCCTGATTCATAATTAATTTTCCAGAAACGCTTTTGCCTCGTTTATGCTTTTAATAGTAACTTGTTTTACGTCTTCAATTTTTTTCTGCTCGTTTTCAAAATAAGCAATGGCTTCGCCGGGCTTAAGCTTTTTTGCTGAATCACCTTTGTATTCGTTCATCCAGCCCATCATCAGTTTATCCGATTCATTCAGCTTCTGATTAAGATCTACCGCTTTAATACGTGCTTCTGCAATATTATTACCGCTGATTCCTTCATTTTGCAGACTGTCCATCTGTATGATCTTTTTTGAAAGCTTCATTTTCAGGGACATGATCTCATCCATTCGCGGCATAATTTCGTCATGAACCATCAGTACCTTTCCTTCCAGTTCAAGTACTTTATCTTTATCCCGGCTGCATGCAAGCATAACAGCTGCCATTCCTAAAACTGATAGGTAAGTTTTCATGGGGAGGTGTTGTTTATTTATAAATGAATTAGTTGTTTAAAATCATTTCCCTGGCATTGTGAATGACAGAGTCGGAGGGGTTATGTCCGCCGATCATCTGGGCAATTTCCATCACTCTTTCATCCTGTGATAGCTTTTTAACTTTACTTACCGTGCGTTCAGAAGAATGATCCTTATAAACAAAGTAATGTGCATTTCCGCTGCTTGCAATCTGGTGCAAATGGGTAATGGCAATTATTTGGTGATTTGAAGACATGTTGTACATCATGCGTGCCATTTTCTTGGCGATCTCACCGGATACACCCGTATCTATTTCATCAAAAATGATGGTTGGAAGTTTTCTTTTATCAGCGAGTATATACTTGATTACCATCATCAGTCTGGAAAATTCACCACCGGACGCAACCTGTTTTAATTCCTGAGGTGAAATTCCTTTATTGCCGCTGAAAAGAAATATAACCGAGTCCACGCCGGTAGATGTAGGTGCTGTTTCAGTGATACGAATTGAAAATGTGGCATTCGGAATACCCAATTCAATCAATCTTTCCAGAATAAGTGCTTCAATTTGCTTGGTGACCTGATGCCTCCTGACAGACAGTTTCTGAGCACTTTTCAGCATGAGCTCTTTTGTCTTTATTACTAATTTTTCAGCTGCTGCAAGATCCTCGTCGAGATTTAGTACTGTATGTAACTTTTCACCCAGCTTATTTTCAATTTCAAGAAGTTCATCCACGTTAGTGGCCTGATGTTTTTTCAATAGTAAATAAATCACATCCAATCGTTCCCGGACGATCTCTGTTCGTGAATGATCCAGTTCCACCGTTGAATTAACACTGTCTATTTCGTCTGCCAAATCACGCAGTTCAATCAGAGCACTTTGGGCACGCAGCCTTAGCGAATCATATGTCGGAACAAGCCTGGACGCCTGCGAAAGTGTGCCCACTGTATTTTTAAGCAGTTCCAATACTGAACCTTCCGGATTATCTAGATAAGAATGAGCCAGCTGGAGACGTTCCCGGATTTCTACGGCATTTTCAAGAATTGTTATTTCCTGTTCAAGATTTTCCTGTTCACCGGATTGCAGGCCGGCAGTGTTTAATTCCTGATATAAGAACTGATCAAAATCAAATTCCCGACGCAGCTGAGCAGCACTTTTCTGTAATTCTTCGAAAGATCTTAAAGCATTTTTGTAATTCTGAAAATGCAGCTGGTAATTCTGTAAAAGCTCCGTATTCACAGCAAAAGAATCGACAACACGAAGCTGAAATTCGTTATTGCCTAACATAATAGAGTCATGCTGGGAATGGATATCCAGAAGCTGACTGCTGATTCTGCGAAGTGTTTCGAGATTAACCGGCGTGTCATTGATAAATGCGCGGGATTTTCCTGCAACTGATATTTCTCTCCTGACTATACATTCGTCTGAAAAATCAAGATTTTCTTCATCGAAGTTTGGCTTCATGTCATAACCCGCCAGATTAAAGCTACCTTCAATGATACACTTTTCGGTCGGGTCATAGAGCGATTTGGCATCAGCACGGTTGCCCAGAAGCAGCCCGATTGCACCAAGCATAATTGATTTACCTGCGCCGGTTTCACCTGTAATGATGTTTAATCCGGGGTCGGGAGACATTTCCAATTGCTTGATTAAAGCGTAGTTTTTGATCAGTAGATTAGAAAGCATTTCTGGTAAATCAGGTTACAGAAGAAATTACCTGGCTGTTATGCAGCAGATTTGTGAAACATCCATTTCTCCGTCACGAATATAGCTACGATAAGAACAAATACGAAATCTGGAAAGGTTCGGTATTGGTTAATCAACACTAAAAAAGTCGTAAACGATTTCGTAAATACCTGAAAGTTCGAGCTGATGCAAATGGCTTCTTGTATCAGAAATGATAAGAAACTGAGGATTGATTGAAATCAGTTTACCAAAATAAGTACGGTCGTCTTTTAGTACAGCATTCACTTCCGTACCGGTAATTTTTTCCAGTTTCAAAAATGCGTCCTTTGGATTAACACGGATAATACGTTTGCTCATAATAGTGCCCCGTTATTGCGAAAGGCGTTGATATACCTGTGTTTTTGATGGATCCATACTAACCAGGATAGCGTAAGCCTGTTTTTTCTGCTCTGGTGTAGCTTCTATCAAAATCCGGTAAAGTTCATCGGATTTGGCATCAAAGAATGAGTTGATCACTATACTTGCCGGACGAAGCTGAGATACTTCTTTTACGGTATTAAGAACAGACATAACCCTTGCCCGTGTTTCCACAGGATTTTGCGTTGCAACGTCCAGACCCAGCCTGTAATACTCGTACATACCTTCCCTGAAAGGCGTAAATTGCTGACTCATCAGGTTTTCGACCAGTGCATACCGGTTACGGGCATTATTGGTCATGTCCCAAGCATCTTTGTTTGGAGATGCATTTCTTGCCTGGTTGGCAATATTAAATGCTTTCTGAAGATAGGGTGACCCACCAAGTTTGCTAAATGAATCGTAATCAAAAGTCAGCGCTATATACGAATAAAAAGCCAGGGCATAGGGGAGTTCATCAGTGAAACTGCTTTCATTAAAATAAAGCTGTGTGCTCGGCAGATAATTAAATGAAAAATTTTTATCGACAAACGTAAATAAAACAGTTTCATAATTGGAGTTAAAAACCGGGCGGGAAACCACAAACTGTGCATTCCCTTCATAGCTTCCCTGTGCCAGCGACCTGGTCAGGTTGATATTTAGCTTGCACCTTATTTTTTCTTCTTTTGCAAATGCATCATCCGTCCAGCGTGTATTATTTAAAAAATCATTCATGTAAGTCTGCAGCTGCGTCATGGACTGCTGGTCGGTCTTCTGCTGTGCAAACAGCTGCTCGGAGTTTACCGTGACAGTAAACTGCAGTGCCTGTCCAAAAGATAAATTTGAACAGCAGGCACTCAGCGTAATTATAAATAGTAATATATTTTTCATACAATACTCCAGGAATTTAGAACGATCTGCAAAATATCCTGTGCAACGTCGTCTTTTGATTTTAAAGAAAAATGGCTGATTTTCTTTTCTCTGTCAATAACGGAAATTTTGTTGGTATCGTGTGCAAAACCTGCACCGGTATCGTTTAAAGAATTTACAATGATAAAGTCCAGATTTTTGCGATCCAGTTTATCAACGGCATGTTCAAATTCTCTTTCTGTTTCCAGAGCGAAGCCAATAACAAGCTGGTGCGGCTTTTTATTTTTACTTAATGTTCCGGCAATATCTGCGGTTTTTGTCAAATCCAAAGACATGGTTGGTCCTTGTTTTTTGATTTTTTGTGTGGCTACACGCATAGGTGTGTAATCTGCCACAGCGGCGGAAAAAATGATCAGATCACTTGAGTCAAAATGCGCTCGGGTTACATCGAGCATTTCTTCTGCTGTTTCAACAGAAAAGCGTTTTATGTTCTCATCACGAATGACAAGTTCTGTCGGACCGCTAATCAGCGTAACCTGCGCGCCGGCCATTGCAAAAGCGTGAGCAAGTGCATATCCCATTTTGCCGGAAGATCGGTTGCTTATAAACCTAACCGGATCAATAGGTTCGACAGTTGGCCCGGCAGTAATCAAAACCCGTTTGCCTTCGGCCAGGTTGTTTTTTGAAAAATGTGTTTTCAGTTGATAAATAATCATCTCAGGCTCGGCAAGCCGTCCTTCTCCAACTAGTCCGCTGGCCAGTTCACCGAATCCGGCTTCGATCTGAATATTACCGTAGCTGATCAGTTTGCCAATGTTGTGTATAGTAGACGGATGTTTATACATATCTACATCCATTGCCGGAGCGAAAAATACGGGACAGCGCGCTGATAGGTAAATGGCAGTCAGTAAGTCGTCGGCCAGTCCGGAAGAAAGTTTTGCAAGTGTTTTAGCAGTTGCCGGTGCAATGATTATGGCATCGGCCCACATCCCCAGCTCCACGTGATTATTCCATTCACCATTTTGTCCGTTTACAAAAGAAGTGAAAACGGGACGTTTGGAAAGTGTGGATAGTGTAAGCGGTGTAATAAATTCCATAGCAGCTTCGGTCATAATGACCTGCACTTCCGCGCCTTCTTTGATCAGTAGCCTTACCAACAAGGCAGATTTATATGCCGAAATGCTTCCGGTTACACCCAGAAGCAGCTTTTTGCCTTTAAGATTCAATCTTTGAAGTGCAGATGCACAATTTAAGTCTGACGATAGAGATCCCAAATTTAACGCAAAATCACGTGAAAATGAAAGTTGCCGGTTAGCCAATAAAAAAGCCAGCCGTGTAAATATTTATTTACACGGCTGGCTCAAAATTATATTTGATTATTCTTCTGCACCTTCACGGAAGCTGTGATAGGTCTTTCCATCGATAAATTCATCGATAGAAATGCTACCTGCTTTGGGCATGCGCTCATAGAATTTGGAAATTTCTATTTGTTCACGGTTTTCGAAAACTTCTTCAAGATTGTCGACACCGGATGCAAATTCAGCAAGCTTGTTATTTAGCTCCTCTTTCATTTTGCTGGATATCTGACGTGCTCTTTTGGATATGATCGATACCGATTCGTATAAGTTTCCGGTTACATCCGCTATTTTGTCCGGATCGCGGGTAATGATTGATGGATTCGTTGCCATACTTACTTGATGATATAGTTTAAACTTTTAAAACTTTTTTAGGGGAATGTCCGTATTGTTACTGCCCGTTTGGATCTGCCGCCGGAGCTGTAACCTTGGTTGGCCTGTTAGTTGTACCTGTATCAGGCTTAGCCATTAATTTCTGTCTTTCAACATCCAGCTTAGCAATCATCTCTATTTGTTCCTGGCTGGTTTCAAACATTTTCTCAGCATCACGCAAATACCTGCCTGAGGGGTATTTATCAATTAATTCCTTGTAATACTTGATAACATCGAGAAATCTTTCTCTTTGTTTTCCCATGTAACTGTTGGATGCAAAGTTGTATTGCGACTCTACTTTCAGGAAAGAAAGTTCTTCATTATACTTTGAATCAGGATAATCTTTACGGAAATTCTCGATTGCAATTACTGCAGATTTAAGCGACATCGGGTTAAAGTCACTAATTTTATGATAAAGCTTAGCCTTTTCGTAATCTTTCTTTTCCAGCTTTGCCCTCAATTCAAGAATATACTTTGTACACTCTTCACGAAAAGCACTTTCCGGATAGGCGTTTATAAAATCCTGTAACGAATTGATTGCAGTAAGTGTACTTGTCTGATCAAGATTGAAAGGGGCAGAATCCTTGTATAAGGAAAAAGCATGCATATAAAGTGCTTCTTGAGCGAAGTCACTCCTTGCATACGTATCATAGAATTTTTTAAACAAAAACTGACTTGTATTATATTGTCCCTGCTGATACTGCGTATAAGCGTAGTAAAACTGTGCTAGTTCGGATTCTGTACTTCCTTTTAATAGCGGAATCAGTTCTTCAAATAATAAACCGGATCTGTAGAAATCGCCTTTCTTATAATAAGTCATGGCAGCGTCGTACTTCTCCTGGTCGGTACCGGTCTTTTGCAATTTTGAAAATTTGCTGCAGGAGGTAATGATTATTACTGAAATAAAGAGCAAGAAATAACTTGCCAGATTTGTTTTTCGCATATGACTGCAAAGGTAAGAAAAAAGCTACACCATCCATAACGAAGTGTAGCCGAATAAAGTGTCTTTAAATAATCTATTGCTGATGGCGAACCAGCATTTTTTTTGTCGCAACTTTTTTACCTTCAACGGATAGCTGATAGAAATAAAGGCCGGTAGGCATTACCGTCGTGTCAACCCTAAGCTTTCTGGAATTTTTTGACAGTACATATTCATTCATTTTAGAGCCCAGGACGTTGTAAAATATTAATTTTGCATCTCTTACGTCCGCTGATATATTGTAATCGAGCTCAGCATATTCGCTTGCAGGATTTGGGTAAATATTTGATACTGTAATTTTATCACTTATATAAAGCTGATCTTCGGATTTCAGAGCAGATTCAACTGGTGCGGCTTTCTTGTCAATATTTTTTGAAACAATGTCCGAATCTGATGAACTGATGTTATCCGTTGCCGCTACTGCATTTGAAAATAAAAAAGAACGGTAAAAGCTATTCAGTGCTTTCGGGCTTTGTAATGACAACGGCTTGTAACTTAGCCCCGCAGGCATACCGGCAAACCTCAGGCTTTCGGCTGGTACTGCCTTTTTCTTAACGGTCAGGTTGAGCCGGCTGCCATTAGCGACAGACTGCGCAGACAAGCCCTGCCAGGTTAATGTTACAGTAAGTATTAAGTAAAGTATATTTTTTTTCATAGCTTCAAATTGGTGATATTTTTAACTGATGGCTTCACCACACTTAAAAATATATTACAAAAATATATAGAAAAAAATGCAATATCAAAATATATTGTACAAGTGATTCATTTTATTTTAAAGGCATAAAAATCATGCCCGATAAAAGTTCCGCACAACAGTTTTCAAATGTTATTCTTTCCAAATTGTTTTAAGTTTTGTCGGTTTATCTGAGATCCGCCAGCTAAATCCTTCCAGTTCTCTTTCCTGGGGTTTTATTTTGGCAGGTGGGATGAGTTGTCCGTCAGGCTTTCCTATGAAAGCTATCCTGCGGACGCGGTTGTCCTCAAAAAGCAAATTCATTTTCCCACACTCAACCCGGTTTAAGCCAATCATTTTCTGTTTTTCGTCGATTGCATAATATGCACTTTCTCCGTTACCATCAACCAGCACCTGTTTTAAAGTATTTTCTTTTGCAAAGTAAGCATTGATGACACGACCCTTAACCTGATTAAATTGTTTTACAAGCGTATCTTCAGTTATTACGAAAGCCTTTCCTTTAAGTAACATTCGATTGATATTGTTATTTACCAAAAATGCGGTAATGGTGTCTGCTTCCATTTGATAATGCTGGTCGCTCCATAAAACTGGTTTTGTAAAAAACCTGATTACGGAATCAGCAGTATTGTAAGTTATTGAATCGCATTTACCCTGAAAATCAGATTTATAGATAAATACATTTTTATTTCCAATCAATTTTCGGTTGCTATCTGCCTTATTTTCATAAGAATATAAAGTATCAGCACGAATATAAAGCGTATCTTTTGAAACCACGTTCCGTACATAGGCATGACCAAAAATCTTCGAATAACCTGCGTCTTTCCAGTAGTAGCCCTCATCTCCATTCAGAATGGTCTGGTCTTTTTTTGCCACAATAACCACATTGCCTTTTCCCTTGCCATTGCTGGTTTTTCCATCCACTGCCAGCGAATCAGCGGTAAGTGTATACGTTTCATTGTCAACCGTTGTTCTGGTGTGAAATGATGACTTGTTCGACACGGTATTATATTGTCCTCTGGTCCCCGTAACGGTACCGTCTTTATTAACGATTTTTGTTTTACCGTTAAAATAGGACTCTTTGGAAATTGAGTTATAAAGAAGGGTATCTGTTGTAAGTGTATACTTTTTATTTACAAGTTTTACCTTTCTGTAATAAGTAAATTCCTTGGTTCTGGTATTGTAAAAACCTTCCTGGCTTGTCAGTACATTTTCTTCATCCACCGTCCGGCCGGGTAATCTGTAGTTCGCAATGCCATTAGCCATGTCATACTCGATTTTTCTGGTAGTTAATGTTCGTTTGCGGTCTTTAAGGACTGTTTTACGACCGCTGACAATTGCCATGCGGGTATTTCCGTAATAATAAAGCGTATCACCTGTAACTGTAACCGTATCACCCTGGACAATCCGGACGTTCCCGAATGCCTCAATGATATTGGTGGTATTGTTCTTGATCGCCAGATTACTGTACAAAAAAGCTCCTTTGTGTTTAAAAACCCCGTTTATTACCCGCCTTAGCTCAACGCCGTTCTCATTGATTATTTCGAGTTCATCAGACTTTATAATCTCTACCACATCTTCTGTATTTGGAGATATTGCTTTCTGAGCCAATGTGTTATACGAAATCAATATTGTTACGGCAAACGTAAGTTTTAAAAAACTCCGTTTAAAAAGTATGACGCACAAAAGTTTGAAAGGGTTGCAAACGCTGCTATATATTTTTTTATTCATGTTGCTTTGAATTCCTTTACCTTTGAATTAGGCATACTGCACTTATTAATAACTGCATGCAAGCTGGCACTGATAAAAGAGTTTTTCTTTAATATAAGCCAAAATTACATCAATTACGTTCCTAAGGGATATGTTGGATTCTTTTTTAACTTTTATTAACCAACTTGGACTGGATCTTCACAGGCAATCGGCTTTACTGGCAGTAAGTGGGGGAGTGGATTCCATCGTGATGACGGATATATTCCATAAGGCAGGATTTAAGGCAGCAATCGTACATTGTAACTTTGGTCTGCGTGGTGAAGATTCGGTGCAGGACGAAAGTTTTGTAAAAGATCTGGGTGTCAGGTATGGCTTTCCCGTTTATGTAAAACATTTTGATGTTAAATCTTTTGCAGGGAAACATAAGGTTTCAACACAGATGGCAGCCAGGGAACTGCGTTATACCTGGTTTGAAGAAATTAGAAAAGAACTGACTTCCAACTGGATTGCAACGGCGCATCATGCAAATGATGCTTTGGAAACCGTATTGTTGAATTTAGCGAGAGGAACGGGTATTGCAGGCCTGCACGGAATTGCTGCCATACAGGCTGGAATTATCCGGCCTATGCTATTTGCTTCAAAGGAACAAATTCTTACATATGCACAGGAAAATAATTTGTTATGGCGCGAAGATAGATCTAATAACTCTCTGGATTATAAGAGAAATATTGTCAGAAAGAAAATAATTCCGGTTTTAAAAGAATTGAATCATGCGATTGAAACGACTTTTCGGACAACATCGGAAAAGGTTTGTGCAGCGGATGTTTTGTTAAGTAATTATTTGGATCAATGGACTAGTTCTGTTGTTAACAATACAGGAGATGAGATCAGTATTTC